>JACCDZ010660359.1_pt1 | contig 96357 bp, 101 predicted proteins | sample 7449551 | NCBI WGS metagenome assembly JACCDZ01 (sample SAMN15323452, study PRJNA562643) | freshwater metagenome | isolation source: river surface water | place: USA:Blue River Watershed | collected 2017-08-18
CCGTGAGTGCCGGCCGTCTACCAGTCGCCACTGGCGCCCCCTCCCCCGAAATCGCCGCCCCCGCCCGAGAAACTGTCGGATCCCCCCAAGGACCCGCTGAGCCCGCCCGAGCCCCAGCCCCCGTGCTGGGTGCTGAACCAGGTGCCATCAAACGGGCCGCCGTTTTCCCGTCGCCTTCCCCCGGCACCTTGCCCCAACCCACTCAGCAGACTTACCAGCACCAGACTCACGGTCCCGGCAATGAGCGCAGGTACAATCCAGGGAGCGGCGAGAAACGAAAGACCTCCCCCGACCACCGGCCCCAGCATTCGATGAGCGCGAGAAAAAAAGAGACCGATGACCACACCAAGAATCACCGCAACCAGGGCATTGGCAAATGCATCGCCGTCGGAACGGGAGGCAGCCGGCCGTTCCGGAGCGCTGTAGGTCCCTTCGATAGTCTTCAAGACGGCCTGAACCCCGGCCCTTACACCCGTCGGAACATCGCCGGCGCGAAATCGCGGAACTATCTCGTTTCGGATAATCTGGGCCGATCGCGCATCGGTCAGCACGCCTTCAAGGCCGTAGCCGACCTCGAGGCGAATTTTTCGGTCCTTGATCGCGATAAGGAGCAACACGCCATTGTCGGAGCCCTGACGGCCCAACTTCCAGCTGGTCGCCACACGGTGGGAAAAATCAAACAGCGGCTCGCCTTCCAGCGAAGGAACGATGAGCACCGCCATTTGGTTGGATGTCTTCGCTTCGTGGGCCTGAAGCTCGTTCGAAAGTAGTTCGACCGTTGCAGGCGGCAGGGCATGCGCCAGATCGACAATACGGCCGCTCAGGGGCGGCACATCAAGCGCCCGGGCCGGAAGGCTCGGCACCAGTGCGAACCACAGCCATCCGGCAAGGACAGCCCACCCTGCTCGACCCATCAGCCGCATCGCAATCACTCCCTGCCGCACGAGGCGGACGCTAGAACTTCACTTCCGGCGGCTTACCCACGGCTTTTTCGTCGGCCACAGTGAAGTTGGCCTTCTCGTCCAAATGGAGGAGAAACTTGGCCGTCAGGTTCGTGGGAAAGTAGCGGACCATCTTGTTGAACTCCGCCACCTTATCGATGTACCGCTTGCGCGCGACGGTGATACGATTCTCGGTCCCTTCGAGTTGGCTTTGCAGATCGCGAAACCCTTGATCCGCTTTGAGGTTGGGATAATTCTCAGCCAATGCAAGCAGGCGCCCTAGGGCACTCGATAAACCCTGCTGCGCTTCCTGAAACCTCTTGAAGGCGGCTTCGTCTTTGAGCAACTCCGGCGTGATCTGAACGCTGGTGGCCTTGGCACGCGCCTGCACCACTCCTTCCAGCGTGTCTTTTTCATGCGCGGCGTATCCCTTGACCGTATTCACCAAATTCGGAATCAAATCGGCCCGGCGTTGATACTGGTTGATCACCTCGCTCCAGGCGGCCTTTGTGTCCTCGTCGAGACCTTGCAGATCGTTATAGCCGCAGCCGGGCAAGGCCAGCACTCCTGCCAATAGCAGGGTCGCAATCATGGCACGCGTGACAGACATCATCATCGTTCCTCCTCTCAGTCGGCATAGTGACTGCGCTTCTTCAAGACCTAAGGCTTTTGTCGGCGAAGTCAATCATTGCCGGCATACCCTCACGTCTTCAGATTTCGCTTCCTTGAAAACATTGTTATACTCCACCGCTGCAAGGCCATCCGTCTTCAACCAGAATTTTTATGGCACTCGATCGTCACACCGATAATCCGGGAGGTTTTCAGGTTCGGCACCGCTCCTTGGGAGTATTTCAAGGCAGCTCGATCGGGCTGGCATTCTGGCACCCCTCGTCCCACATGCCTGAGCACGGCCTTTGCCGCTTCGCCACCGAAGCGAAGGCTCAGGACTATGTCGATTTCCTGTCCTCACCTGCATGTCCGGAACCGTTGAACCGAGCCGATCTCAGCGTGGAAGGCTTCGACCATGTCGAACACGAGCGGCTCACGACGGAATACCCCCAGGCCTCAGCCTGGGAGACTCCACTCTAACAGAATGCCGGCAGTAAGACTGCCCCATAGCATTGGAAGCCAGGGGGGTCGCGAGATACGAATGACGGAGTGAAGAAGCGAGCTAGGCGGAGGAGTGAGTTCCTAGGGATTCCGTCTTGGCCTGCACGAACGCCAATAGCCGTTTATTCTCTTGCGCCGATCGTAGAAATTTGAATGCGATGCCGCGGGAGCTTACGGATCGGACCATCGCCGCCACTTCGAGCGGAGCCTGTTCATTGTCCAGCGCGATCTGAAGGTAAAAGATATCGTCCACATGCACCGATGCCTGGCTCTCGATAATGCACCCGCCCATCGAGATGTCCAATACCATTCCTTCCCCCCGCACCTTGCCCCCGGAAAAGGACAGGAACAGCCGGACAGGAATACGCAGATGCTCGCGACGATCGATCCTTCGACCAGGATAACTGCACCCCAAACGTGAGGCGGAGAAACGGAAGCTGCACGACTGGCAATAGAACGGAGAAATGCAGGCGAGCGACTGCAACCGTTCCATCAGGGTCGAACAGCGGGAACGAAACACTTTATCCTGTCCGCACTGTGGGCAAGTCAGGGGTTGGGCCATATTCAATGATCGGCGCCCGTCAGCGCCTCACTTCCGAAGCCAAGATACTCTCCCAGATGTTGATCGCGGGATTACCTGGAGCTCTTGCACACAACGACCATTTATTCGTATTCGCCGCAAGGGTTTTTGTGCAGCCCACCGTTCAGGCAAGCAAAGCCTGTTGCCAGTTCAATCGATAAAGGATGAGTGAAGTTCTGTCAAGAAACTCAACGGTTCTGTGCTAGCAACGGTATAATCCTATTGTGGATCCGCTGCTTTCAGGGCAAACGTCCTCCTCGTTGTTAGCCTGTTCAAAACCTTGCTTCAGATCATCACTCAGTTCTTCGCCTCACCGATGGAGGCAAGCCAGTGCTCGGGCAACTGCGCCTCATCTCGCCTGCTCGTCCTTAACTCAGGCCATTTTATACAGAACCCTCCTCTCCCATTCTAAATTTGTCCAATCCTGTCGCATCAAAGCGCTGATATCGCGACGAAATTTTGATTAACTCATTTTAACTTCTCACTAACACCTCTCTAATCTCGCGTTGCTACTCTCTCACTCACATGGGCATGGCCTTCACAAAGTGGTGGAGGCACAATCCTAAGGAGGTGGCATCCATGACATGCGCACGATGCAAGGGACTCATGGTCGACGAATGGCGACCGGACTTTTCGCCGGAAACATTTGTGTGGCGATGCATTAATTGTGGATCGATCGTTGATCCATTGATTGAACAAAACCGGCGCACGCGAATGGCCGAGCAATTATTACTGGAGCCGGTGGAGGTTTTACAGTAGTGCGATACCGCAGGACAGGAGTAACGAGTGGACCTGTCCTGCGGAATTGTGGCAAGACGTTTTCAACGCCCTGCTAGAGCGCGAATTCGGCCCAGAGAACCGTATGATCCGAGGGATCGATCGCGCGGCGTGGTTCTAAGTCGACATCGACACGCTGACATTTCTGGGCTAAGGGCTGTGTCGCGAGAATATGATCGATCCGCCACCCTTTGTTTGCGGCAAGGGCACTGGGCGCACGGTAGTCGAAAAACGTGAATTGCTGGCGATCTGGATACAGTTTGCAGAACACATCTTCGAAGCCCCACGCAATCGTCTTCCCATAGGCATTGCGCGCGTCTTCGTGATAGCAGACATGTTTCAGATGTTTCTCCGGGCTGTGGACATCAATGGGTCTTGGGGCCACATTCATGTCTCCACACCAGATCGCCGGCTCCTTCGGGGTCAGATGCGTTTCAAAATGCTTCCGCAACCGCTCGTACCACCCCAACTTGTATTGGTACTTGGGTGAGTCAATCTCAAATCCCTGGGGCACATAGGTATTGATGATCGGAACACCCTGAATTACCACGCGCAAGAGACGCGCATCCTCTGCGTCCCCGCCATCATCGAACCCGTACGAAACCGCTTCCGGCTTGGTGCGGCTCAGCACGGCAACGCCGTTGTAGGCCTTCATGCCACGGAAGGTGATCTCATATCCTGAAGTCGCGAGCGCAGTCAGCGGGAATTCGCTGTCCTGGACTTTGGTTTCCTGCAAGCACAGGACATCGGGCTGATGGCGCTCAAGCCACTGCAGCACGATCGGGAGACGTTTGCGGAGCGAGTTGACGTTGAAGGTGGCTATTTTCATATTGCGGGGGGATTCTAGCAGAGCCCAACCGCCGCAACAACTGAGGCCCACAAAACACCACGGCCTGTGATCTGGTCCTCCCACATCACAGGCCGTAGTTCTCATCCTCCGGTGAGACAAAACCCGCTGGCTCTCCAATTACGCCTAGTAGCGCGTAGCGTCCTTCGGCTCATTCTTCATTCCGCCGACCTCGTGCGCGGCATCGTCGGCGGCACCCTTCATGTCCGTCACCTTCGCATGGGCCGCCTCTTTCTTTGCTTTCGCCTTGGCCTTCAACTGCTCCTTCTTCGCCTTCGCGTCGGCCTTGACTTGTTTCTTCTTTGCTTTCGCCTCATCCCGTTTCGCCTTCAGTTCACTCTTTACTGATTCCTTCTTGGCCTTGAGGTCGCTCTTCAGCTCTTCCTTATGGGCGTTCATATCGTCGGACAGCGCGCCCATATCCTGCTTCATGCCATCGGACATTTTCCCCATCCCCAGATCGTCGGCAATGGCGAATGAACTCATGCCCACAAATGCGGCGGCAACCATCACAGCGATTGACCTTCTCATCAACAACCCCCTCTTGGTTGAAATATAGTATTGGACTCCCGGCAAACCGACCGGCACGCAGCATTCATCAATACCCCGACGGGTTTCGTTTGCCAATTTTTTTGCCGTTTTTTGCTCATGTGGTTGAAGATGCCCCCGCCCCAACGAAGGAGCGCTCGGAAACAAGGGACACTTCCAACGGTATGAAATTGCGTGCAACGTTACTGTCGAACGGTCGTGAGGTAGCGCCGGAGAATGGCTTGTTCGACTCGCGAACGACCGCGGTCCGGAGCTGGAAAGCGGAGGACAAGGTGAATACGGCCTGCTTCGGGCAATTGAATGGTGATACGTGGTTCAGGCGAGGGGGCTTCCAATAGATTACGTTGCTCCAGCAGTTTCATCTGCCTACCCATTTGATCCATGAACGGTGCGCACTCCGCCCTGGCGGCGCTCAGGAGCGCTTGTTCGGCCGCCTGCCAGTTGTCGGTGCTCAAGAGCGGGACCGACAGTACGTACAGACCGTATTCCTGCGACGGACTTTCTTTGATCAGCGGATTCCCGAAGAGGAGACTGTTAGGAAAGACGACGGTTCGACCGGTATAGAGGTGTGACGTCTGTCCCGGCCCGATCTCCAGGAGTTTCGTCGCGAAGACATCGTATTCAAGGACAACACCGCGGTAGGTGCCCAGCTGAATGCGGTCCCCTACGCCATAGACGCCGCCGCCGACACGCAGCGCAGCGCCGCTCCAACAGAGAATCAGTTCTTTCGTCGCCAGGACCACAGTGGCCGCCAGCGCGACCAGGGAGACCGCGAACGCTTCCAGCTCGTGGGCCCAAATCACCACAAGGCCTACAAACAGGCCCAACACCATGCTGTTCCGTGTAGTAACGATCCATCGGCGCCTGGCGTCGATGGTCAGCGTTTGGTTGCCTTTGATCCAGCGAACCAGGACCGTTCGCGCGATGAGGAGAATGAGGAGCAGGAGGATGGATTTGAGCAGATCGAAGAAGACGCTGGAGCCGATCATCGGCAACAAATCTTGCATGGCTTTTTCTGCCGACATCACTGCGCTAGGGTACCATCCTCATCCGAGCGTGGCACGCATTCTTCTCTTTTCCAATCTTTCAGCAATTTGGCTTCATCGAACGACAGCGTATAACGATAACAATAGAGCGGTTCACGATAGGGTTCGTCATTTCCGGCCAGACTCTTTCCGAAAGGCGACGGCGACGGCGGAGCTTTGGTTTTCTTGCCGGCGGCCAGGTTGCTGGGATCCCAGGGATGGACTTCTCGATCCCCCATCGGGACACGGTAGGTCCAGACGGTATCGCCCCCAAGCACAGGCGTCTTGGCCGTGCTCGGTGGACCGAACTTTTCTTCGATATCGTTTTGAGTGAGCTTGTGGACCCCTTTGTTCAGGTACGTGTCCCGCCAGGGCCCGCCGCAACCGGACAGCATCACCAGGCACAGCAGGATCAATGGCATGCTCCACCGAGTCGTGAAAGCTGACCCGCGATTCGTCTCATTTCTCAAGTGGCTACCGTTCCGAGTCACGTTGTTTCCGAACCCAACGAATTGAACAATACATCGCATACCCTTGGGCCATCATGCCGGTGACCAGCAACCCCAACGCTGTTTGCAGCCACATGGTATTGGGAAATTCCAGTCCGTAGATGCCAAGCATAAAGCCACCGGCAATGAACACAATGCCCATCCCGCGCGCAATCAATGCATTGGACCGCAAATCAGACATCCTGCCCCTCATGCCTTACCGATGCGCTACGCTACACCGGTACATCACATCGGTTCAACTCTTTCGCTTTCCGCCGTCACGACTTCCCTCGACTCGCGCCAGCCCTCTTTTCGAGAGCCTCCGCCTCGGCGGCTCGACCGGCCTTCCGCAGCGCCCCAGCATAGTCCAGCAGATTCTTGACCACATCAGGATGGTCGGCCCCCAACTGCTTTTCCCTCACCGCTAAGGCCCGCGCGAGCAGGGCCGCGGCCTGCTCGCCATCCCCTTGAGCCAGATACATCGCGGCCAAATTACTCAACGCCAGGGCCACTTCCAGATGATCCGGACCCAGAAGGTTTTCCTTGATCGCGAGCGCTCGGGACAGAAGCCTCTGCGCGTCGGCATATTGTCCGTGTTTGCGATGCAGTACCCCGAGATTGTTCAACATCGCGGCCACATCGAGGTGATTCTCGCCGTGCACCTCCTGATAGATCTTGAGCGCTTCCAGGTAAACCGGCTCGGCCTCCACAAATTTTCCCTGCGCGCTATAGGCTTGAGCCAGATGAGACAGTGTGACGGCGACCCGCCGGTCATGCACACCGAACTCTTCAGCCTTTCTCACAGCCGCAAAAAAAATCCGTTCCGCCTCCAGATATTGTCCTCGCTGCACCGCCGCTTCACCGGCCTGCATGGCGGCGTCCCAGGTCTGTTGCCCGCAGGACCAGGCCATGAGAACCACAAGCGTGAATGCACCGGCGACCAAGTTTCGCCTCATGACCGTCCCATCTGCTCGACGATGGATTCGGCGGGGTAGGTGACGATCTCCGCGAGCGTCGGATGATAATGCGGGATGCGCAACAAGTCCTGCGCCGTCCCGTGAAAATACATCACCGCGATGAGTTCATGGATCAGTTCCGCCGCCTCAGGTCCCACAATCTGCGCGCCCAATAGTTTGCCATTGTCCGGACGACACAAGAGCTTCACGAACCCATGCGGGGCACCCATGCACATCGCTTTGCCATGATCGGCAAACGGATAGGAGGCCGTGAGGTAAGGAATCGACCGTTCTCGACACTGCCGTTCACTCATTCCGGCAATTGCTACCTGAGGATCCGTGAACACCATTTCGCTATCCAGCCGGTGGTCGATCACCCGTGCCGGCTCGTGAGGATGGGTCGCGTTGAAGGCCGCTGTCTCGCCTTGCTGAATCGCCAAATGAACGATGGGCGTGAGATCGTTGACATCCCCGACGGCAAAAATATGCGGCTGCGACGTTCGCATATCCGCGCCGACTGTCAGACGACCGTCGATGACATCCACACCTGCCGCCGCCAGGTTGAGCCCTCTCAGATTGGGACGACGGCCAAGGGCTTGAAAAATGACCTCGGCAGAGCGTGTGTGCATAACATCACCCTGAATAAACTGCACCGTTTTTTCCGACGGAGTTGAGGTCACCTGTTCGAACGAGACGCCGGTGATCACCTCGATCCCCTCGTCCCGAAATGCCTCCGCCAGCGCCTGTCCGATATCTCCATCCATATCGGACAGCAGGGTCGCGCCGCGTTGCAGCATAGTCACTTTCGTGCCGATCCGGGCAAAGAATTGGGCAAACTCGACGGCCACGAGACCGCCCCCCAAGACCAGGAGCGACGCCGGCAGCCGACGAACATCCAGCATCTCATCGCTGGTCAGATACCCGGCCTTGTCCAGCCCTGGAATGGCCACATCGGCCGCGCTGGATCCGGTGGCGATCACGAAGGCCACGCCGCGAATGCGCCACTCTCCCGCACGAATCTCGTGAGGTGAAATGAACTCGCCACGCGACTCGTACAGAGTAAACTTCGAGTCGCGGAGCGCAGCGACACGATAATCTGCGAACTCCTGCACCAATCGATTTTTGCGATCGACGATGGCCGACAGATCGGCTTGAACCGTGACCGGCGCGAGCCCGAACTCGCGCGCGCGTTTCATCAGCGCCATGATTTCAGCCGACCGGAGAATGGTTTTTGTCGGCATGCAGCCGCGCAAAATACACAACCCGCCCAGCGGCCCCTGATCGACGATTGCGACATCCGCGCCGGCATCGCGGGCGGTTCGCGCAGCGGCATATCCGGCCGATCCTCCGCCGATCACGACGACATCGTGCCGTCGTTCTGGTCGATGAGAGAGTTGTGATGACATGCCCGGTCCGATAGACTGTCCCGCAAGTACGAAGCGGTGAGGATACACTATGATCAAACCCGGTCGCTATCGCCACTACAAAGGGAATGACTACGACGTGCTCGGGGTGGCCCGGCATTCGGAAACCGAGGAGGAATACGTCGTCTACCGTCAGCTGTATGGAGAAGGCGGACTGTGGATCAGGCCGATGGGAATGTTTCTGGAATCGGTGACGGTGGGCGGGACCAGCGTGCCCCGGTTTCGTCGGTTAGAGGAAGGTCCAGCGTGAGAAGGTCGCGGCCTGTCCCTCGCGACGCCCCGCCTTGTCAATGACACTCCAGACGACCGCCTGTTCAATCAGGAACCGGCGTCCGCTGCTCGAAATCCTGACCCCTCGATAGTTGTCCACATAACCCTTCGCGCGAGCGCGCTCAAGCATCCACTCCCGCTCGGCGCGATTCACGGGTTCCGCCGTCAACCGGGAAGGGGTCTGCAGGAGTTCCTCCCACGTCGTCTCCCACAGGGTCAGCGCAAGATGCGACCCGTAGTTCAAGATGGGATCCTCCTGCGTGCCGTGCGAGACCAGCACAAAGGGCGCCATGAATAGCGCGTGAGCCTGCTCTTCAGGACCGCCGGTCCGCTGCATCAGGTCTCGTCCGACCCAGTGGCGATAGCTGTCCAGCAGCAATTGCGACCATTCGACCACCGACGGCTGATGCCACACCTGGTTAGGATCGTCCATTGCTCCTCGGCACAAAAGATCGACGCAAGACACGGCACCCGTCACCCGCTCCGGTAGTAGCACGCCCGCCCGCTCCATGCCAAGCAGGTCTATGCCGCCTGTTTTCGCAAATGACGCACGAACAAGGACTGCCCATTGTCGCCCAGCAAGGTCATGAGTAAATCGCCGCGTTGCAGGTCACCTCCGCCTCCCCGCGCCTCACGATCCCGCGTGACCACGGAGCAGGACCAGATCTCTACCACCTCATCATGCCCCCTGGTCTTGAGCACAACGCGGCCTCCCTGTTCGACCCGATACGTCATGTCCGGCGGAACGGTCTCGAAGACCCGGTCCGGACTCCCCAGAATGGGGATGCGCGAATGAACCGACTTGGCGCCGCGCTCACTCGAGTATTGGAACAGTTGATAGGGGAACAGATAGGGAGCCTGAGGGTTCCGGAAACGATAGGAAGAGTCGAATGTCACGAGATTCCAGTTTCCAAGTACGTCCTCATCGGCGCAACTTCGTAATGCGTTTCCGTGGGCAGTGGGCACGGTTCTCGTCAACGACCTCGCCGCAGGGCGATCCTTCGCGTCGGCAGACCCCCAACCCAGTACGCCGATGCATCCACCGATCAGAAGCGCACAGATCCAGCGTGCCATACGATCCTCTGTTAAAAAGACGATTCCCCCAGACCATGCCCGCAGCCTGTCAATAACAAGCCGTGCAGAGGGTCGAAGGTCGTCATAAACTTGTCGGGACTAGGGATCTTTTCGTGAATCTGCGGCGGGGGAAGGAGCCGGCAAGGCCTTGGGAGCTCGCGGCAGTACACGATACTCGATCAGTCTGCAGGTGCAGAACGAGACCTGTCGCCATTCGGCGGTAATTTTCACAATCGCGGACCCACAGATCGAACAGCCCAGCGCCCGGGGATCGCGCTTGATCGTCCAGCGTGGAATTGTGATGTGTTCGGGATCGATCGGTTCCTGTTCCATGGAAACCTTATCGGTTTGCGGTTTTAAAATCTGAAGAAGCAATTTCTTCCGGCTCCCCTTTGTCCTTGATGCGGCAGGCCCGGTCGCATATATAATAGACGCGCATCGCTACCGCGACTTCTCACTGCCTTTTCAATCTTTTGCAAGGTCGCGGGTCTACAAGGAGTATGGCCATGGCTGCACAGACATTGTTTGAAAAAATTTGGAATGATCACGTGGTACGGGCAGAACCCGACGAGACCACATTGCTCTATATCGACCGCCATTTGGTGCACGAAGTTACCTCACCGCAGGCCTTCGAAGGGCTCACGGTCGCGGGCCGCGCTCCGCGCCGACCGGCCGCCGCGCTAGCCGTTCCCGACCACAATGTCCCGACGACGGACCGCCGCATCGCCATCGCCGATCCGATCAGCGCCAAGCAAATCCAAACGTTGGAGGATAATTGTCGGACGTTCGGCATTACCCTGTTCGGCATGAACGACATCCGGCAAGGCGTGGTGCATGTTATCGGCCCGGAGCAAGGATTCACCCTGCCGGGCATGACGATTGTCTGCGGCGATTCCCACACCTCGACCCACGGCGCCTTCGGCGCACTCGCGTTCGGGATCGGCACCAGCGAAGTCGAACATGTGCTGGCAACCCAATGCCTGGTGCAGAAGCGCCCCAAGACGATGGAAGTCCGTGTGGAGGGGCAGCTCTCTCCGCGCTGCTCCGCCAAAGACGTGATTCTGGCCATCATCGGCAAGATCGGCACGGCAGGTGGAACGGGCTACGTGATGGAATACACGGGGTCTGCCATTCGCGCGCTCAGCATGGAAGGCCGCATGACGCTCTGCAACATGTCGATCGAAGGCGGAGCCCGCGCCGGCATGGTGGCGCCGGACGACACCACGTTTGCCTATATCAAAGGCCGCCCCATGGCGCCGAAGGGTGCCCTCTGGGACCAGGCTGTGACGGCCTGGCGACAGCTCACCACCGATGCCGGCGCCACGTACGATGCCGTCGTGGAATTGCGGGCCGAGACGATCGCACCGCAGGTCACCTGGGGGACCAGCCCGGGCATGGTGACCGGAGTGGATGGCACTGTACCGGACCCTCGGACCATGAAGGATCAGAAACTCCGCCAGGCCACCGAGCGCGCCTTGGAGTATATGGCATTGGTGCCGGGGATGCCGATCCGCGACATCCGGATCGACAAGGTGTTCATCGGGTCTTGTACCAATTCCCGGATCGAAGATCTTCGCCTCGCCGCATCTTTCGCCAAGGGCAAGAAAGTTTCCGGCAGCGTGCATGCAATGGTTGTCCCCGGTTCGGGGCTTGTGAAACAGCAGGCGGAGCAAGAGGGCCTGGATCGCATCTTCAAGGAATCGGGATTCGAATGGCGGGAAGCGGGATGCAGCATGTGCCTGGCGATGAATGCCGACGTCCTGCAACCGGGAGAACGCTGCGCATCGACCAGCAACCGGAACTTTGAAGGTCGTCAGGGAGCCGGCGGACGAACCCATCTGGTGTCGCCGGCAATGGCGGTAGCCGCTGCGATCGAAGGACATTTTGTCGACATCCGCCAGTGGTCATAGCCCAAGAAAGTCTGGACTGGATGCCGGCTCCGTTGCAATCAGGATCGTCAGGTAGGAAGCACAAGGGGATATAGCATGGAAGCATTCACCATTCTCACCGGCCTGGTCGCACCGTTGGACCGGCTCAATGTCGACACGGATCAGATCATTCCGAAGCAGTTTTTGAAGACCATCAAGCGAACCGGTCTGAGGGAAGGACTGTTCTACGATTGGCGGCGGCGGAAGGACGGATCGCAGGATCCCGAGTTCTTCCTGAACCAGCCTCGTTATCAGCAGGCCACGATTCTCCTGGCCCGTGACAACTTCGGCTGCGGGTCCTCACGCGAACATGCGCCCTGGGCGCTGCTGGATCAGGGCTTTCGTTGCGTTCTGGCGCCCAGCTTCGCGGACATTTTCTACAATAACTGTTTCCAGAACGGCATTCTCCCGGTGGTGCTGAAAGCATCCGAAATCCAGGCGTTGTTCGAGGGTGTGGCGGCCCGTGAGGGATATCGACTCACGGTCGACCTGGCCGCTCACCGCATCACGACGCCTGAGGGCACCGCCTATCAGTTCGAGATCGATCCGTTCCGGAAGGATTGTCTGTATCGCGGCTTGGATGCGATCGGACTGACGCTTCAACATGCCGCTCAGATCGGAGAGTACGAACAACGTCGCCGCACACAAGCCCCCTGGCTGTTTCAGGATGTGACGTAGCCGTCAGGAAAGGAACCTTATGACGTGGTGGGAAACTATTCTATTTCCTGTAGCCTGGCTCTGGAGACCCAAACTTCTCTTCACGTTGCTCTTTTTCGGCGGCGCCGCCTACCTGTTGATCATTTTCAATTGGAGCTATTCCGACGGAGATCGCGCGGGCTATCTTCAGAAGCTGTCCCGCAAGGGATGGATTTGCAAGACGCAGGAAGGCGAGCTCGCCATGACCACGGTACCGGGGGTGGCTCCCCTGCTCTGGAACTTCACCGTGTGGGATGAATCCGTGGCCAAGAAGCTCGACGGCCAGATGGGCAAGCGGGTCGTCCTCCATTACAAGGAATTCCGCTATATTCCCACCACCTGTTTCGGGGAGACCACTTACTTCGTGGACCGCGTCGAAGTGTTGGATTGACCGAGTCCGTCAGCGGGCATTACAACCACTTCTTTTGCTTGAAAAAATACAACATGGCCAGCCCCGTTGCCGCCATAACCCCGAGCACGGCCGGGTACCCCCAGGACGACTTCAATTCCGGCATGTGCTCGAAATTCATCCCATAGATACTGGCGATAAAACTGAGCGGCATAAAAATCGTCGTGATGATCGTCAACACCTTCATCACGCCGTTCAAGCGGTAACTCACGCTCGATAAATACACCTCCATCATGGACGAGACCATTTCCCGCAAGGTTTCAATCGTGTCGCCGATCTGAATGATGTGATCGTAGACATCGCGAAAGAAAACCTTCGTTGACCCCTGCAGAAATTGCCCATCCGACCGCGACAGGTTGTTCATCACGTCCCGCAGGGGCCAGACCGAGCGACGGAAATAGAGCAGTTGCCGCTTGAGCGCATGGATATCCCGCAGCGTGTCCGGCCCGGGGTTCGTGACACACAGATCCTGCAATGCTTCGATTTTTTCCCCCAACGTTTCCAGAATGACGAAGTACCGGTCCACGATCGAATCCATCAGGGCATACAGAAGGTAGTCCGCGCCGGCATGCCGCAAGCGCCCCTTCCCGTTCCGCAACCGTTCCTTCACGCCCTGAAAGACATCCCCGCCGTTTTCCTGAAATGAGAGGACGAAATTTTCCCCGAACACCAGACTGACCTGCTCGACATTGATGTCGCCCTCGCTCTTCCCTTCGTACAGCATTTTCAGCACCAGATAGCCGTACGTTCCATAATCGTCGAGTTTCGGACGCTGATCGGCATTCGCGAGATCCTCCAGCAACAGGGGATGGAGACCGAACACTTTCCCGAACGCCTCCAGCACCTCCATCTTGTGGATGCCTCCGACGTCCACCCACCGGACGGTCGGCTCACCCGTCACAATGACCTCGTCCGGCTTTGCCACCGTTCGTTCCTGGAACTGCCCTTCACCATATTCGTAGACGGTAATGGTGACCGTCTCCGATTTTTTTTCGCCGATATGGACCAGCGTGCCGGGCGGCAGCCCCGCCTTGCGGGAATGTTTGTGCTTCAACTTCATCGTAATCCCAGCTTGTACGCGGAACCTGTCGGAGGGTCAAGAGCCGGCGTCTGCAGCAAGGCACTCCGGGCTTTGTTCCCGCCCCAAGACCTGGTACCGTGAAGAGAGGGAGACGTGTCCCTTCCCATGAATCAGGAGCAGCATGACGATGGACGATGAACTCACCATCCTGTCCGAAGCCATGACCGACGCGGGCCGTGAAGCACTCCGGTTGGCAGCCGTAGGATTAGAAACCTATACGAAACCGGATCACTCGCCGGTCACCTCTGCGGACCTGGCGGTGAATCACATCCTGCATGCCAGGTTATCGGCGGCCTTTCCGGAAGACGGCTGGCTGTCCGAAGAAACAGCGGATAATGAGGAACGCTTGAGCAGGAAACGCGTCTGGATCGTCGATCCGATTGATGGGACACGCTCGTTTGTGCGGGGCCTGCCTGAATTTTGCCTCTCGGTCGCTTTGGTTGAAAACGGCCTGCCGATCGTCGCCGCCATCTTCAATCCGGCAACCAGTGAGTTCTTTTCCGCCATTCGCGGGCGCGGCATCCGTGTCGAGCGCGTATTAGAATCCGCCCAGGCTCCCTTTTCCTCACCCGAACGCCCGCTCGCGCTCGTCAATCCATGGGAACTCCGGGTCGGTCGATTTGAAGGCCTTCAGCCCCACCTCCACTGCCGGCCGATCGGATCGATCGCCTATGCACTCGCCTTAGTGGCGGCGGGACGAGCCGACGCGGTCATCACCCTCGACGGCGGCAACGAATGGGACGTCGCCGCCGGAGTGCTGTTGATCGAAGAAAGCGGAGGGCGCGCCACCACCGCCGCAGGCCATCCAGTCACATTCAACCGCGCCGACCCGAGACTGCCGGGCACTCTTGCCATCGGCTCGGACCTGTCCATGCCCCTGCGCGCGCACCTCATTCGACACAGCACCGCAGGCGCTGCAATTCGCCCAACTCCGCTGTAACCCTTTTCATCGCCACCGCTTCTCTGTACGATGGCCCGCATCGCTCAGACCATGGAGGTTTCCCCATGAACGTGGCCTTGTTGGGAGCAGGATTGTTAGGACAGGCGGTAGCGGAACGGCTCCATGCCACCGGTCACACACTGTCGGTCTATAACCGTTCCGCTGAAAAGACCCTCGCACTCCGTCAACAGGGCATCCGCATCGCCTTGACCGCAGCAGAAGCCATGTCCACTGCGAACGTGGTGATTCTTCTTTTATCGGATGCCTCGGCCATCCGCGCGTTGTTGTTCGATTCACCGACCAGTCGCGCGATCACCGGCCGCACCATCATTCAGATGGGCACGATCGGGCCGGCAGAGAGCTGTGCAATTCAAGAAAAGGTGACAGCCCTGGGGGGCCGGTATCTCGAAGCGCCGGTCCTCGGCAGCATCGCGGAAGCCAACGCAGGCTCGCTCCTGATCATGGTCGGTGCGACTCCGGAGCACTATGCCGAATGGTCTCCGCTCCTGCATGCTCTGGGGTCTGAGGTTCGTCTGATCGGGCCGGTCGGAAAAGCAGCGGTGATGAAGCTCGCATTGAATCAGCTCATCGCCGCAGAAATGACAGCCTTCTCCCTTAGTCTGGGCCTCGTACGCCGAGGGGGAGTCGATGTGGACCATTTTATGGGAGTCTTACGAAAGAGCGCGCTCTATGCGCCAATGTACGACAAGAAACTGCCCCGGATGGCGACGCGGAACTATGGGCAGCCGAACTTCTCCACCCGGCACCTGCTGAAAGATGTGGAGCTGACCCTTGCTGCCGCAGAGACGTCCCACCTCTCACCAGGCGGACTCCCGGGCGTGCAGTCATTGCTCATCGACACGATTGCCATGGGCCTGGGAGAGGTGGACTACTCCGCGATCTATGAACGGGTCGATCCTGCAGAGGAGGAAGGCCGCCTGGACGGTTAATGCGAGGCCGGGTCGGCATGAAACGGCTGGTTGTCTACGAACGATTGTACCTTCATGACGTGAAAGCGACCGCCGGCCTTGGTCGGAGCGCTGTCCCCCTCGATGCGCGTATACCACCAGCGGCCTTCGCCTTCGGAATAATCTGGTGACAGGGTAATCTCAAACCCCCCTTCGCGGTCATTTTCCCGTTGAGCCCATCCCCCTACCCATCGGTGATCGAAAAAGAGGTCGGTCCGGAACCGACCATCTTTGAAATCATACGAACCGTTACCGAAACGATCCAACCTCAACGGCACGACCATTCCGCTTTCCTCGTATTCCCATTCACCCGCGAGGAGAGGATTCTCTCCGCGATGCAAGGAAATTTCCCCCGCCACCGGTTCCGCCCAGACGCCCTCTTGCGGACGTGGCGCGTAACTGCAGGCTTGCAAGGCCAGCATGCCCAAGCCTATCGACAGAAAAGACCAGCTGCTCTGCTTCATCGTATACATCCTAGTGTTCCGAACACACTCACCCCTTGGTACTCAACCGTATCATTTTACATACCATGCATGCCTGTTGGGCTCAAGCCTCTGCTGAATTTTGCTCATATCAACCACCGACTGAGACGATTCTCGTCTTGCGAATCGTCGGCCCTACCCTGCTTGCATCCCGTTCATCCAGCCCCCTCAAGGTCGAGCGCCCTCAACCGATAAGGAGAAGGTAGGAAAGGACTGCCCGGCCACGGGTCGCCGGCACGCCATTGTATTGTGCCCATGGGGGTGGGCCCGTCGGTCATGCCGAAGGCCGCCACGGTACTTATTCAGCGAGATACACCATTGATCGCGCCAATCCCTGAGAATGAGCTGCAACGGATCGAGGCCCTCACGCGGTATGAGATCCTCGACACCGATCCCGAAGCTCCGTTTGACGAGCTTGTGCAATTGGCGGCACAGATCTGCCAGATGCCGATCGCGCTGATCAGTCTAGTCGACTCGCACCGACAATGGTTCAAGGCGAAAGTCGGAACCCGGATCTGCGAAACCTCTCGTGATGTCGCATTCAGCGCCCATGCCATTCTTCAGCCGGACATCTTCGAGGTGCCGGATACGACTCTCGACGACCGTTTTGTCCATAATCCGCTTGTCACGGGAGAACCGCACATTCGATTCTATGCCGGAACGCCGCTGAGAAACTCCGACGGGTATGCCATCGGAACCGTATGCGTCATCGATCGCGTGCCTCGGCTGTTGACGCCGGATCAGAGACACTCGTTCGCCGCTCTCTCATGTCAGGTCGTCAACCTGCTGGATCTCCGTCTACGAAACCGGCAACTGAAACGAACCCCGGTCTCGCCTACACAGCCCGACTCGATCCCGACGCGCTGCCTCTTCGTGTTCGAACACACCCCTGACGGCATCGCCATTCTTGACCGGGCAGGACGGTATATCTATATGAACCGGGCACATGCAGCCCTGTACGGGTATGACCCGGCGGAGCTCATCGGAAAATCCTGGAAAGAACTCTACGCATCAGATTGGGCAATCAAAATCGAAACGGTCCTGTTCCCTCTCCTCACGAAGGAGAATCGTTGGCACGGAGCTACTATCGGCAAGAACAAGCGCGGCGAGGATGTCTCGACCGAAATTTCTCTCGCCCTCTTCCCTGAGCAGGACCGCCGAGGCGATTGGCTCCTCTGGACCTGCCACAACCCCCGACCGCAGCAAGCGGACCATGCCTTGCCAGCTGCCCTACCCACTCACCAACCGGTGTCGGATCAGCCCAAGCCCTCTCAGCCTTCGCTGCTGAGCATCCTGCTCGTCGAGGATATGGAGGACAATCAAGTCCTGATCACACTCTTGTTGAAAACCTCGCCCTACCGAGTTGATGTGGCCGACAACGGTGCCGTAGGGGTGGGGAAGTTTCAATCCGGCCGTTACGACCTGGTCCTGATGGATATTCAGATGCCAGTCATGGACGGCTACGAGGCGGTACGTACCATGAGGGCATGGGAAGCGGAACAGGGGCGCGATGCGGCGCCGATCATCGCCCTCACCGCCAGTGCCTTCAAGGAAGACATCGAGAAAGCCCAGGCCGCCGGCTTCACCGCGCATCTGGCCAAACCGATTACAAAACAATCGCTGCTGGAGACCATTCGCCACTATGCGACCACCACTTCGGGAAAGGAAGCGGCCTGATGAGTGAGATGACATCCGCATCTTCCGACCTCGACTCCGGGCCAATCGTAGTCTTGGTGGATGCATCCTTCGAACCGCTGATTCCCAAATTCATGGCCAACCGGAACAAAGAGCTCACGGCCATGACAGCAGCCCTCCTTCAAGGAGATTTCGACGCCATCATGAAAGCGGCCCACGGAATGAAAGGGGTCAGTGGAAGTTACGGCTTTCACGCGATGACCACCATTGCCGCTCGCATGGAGCAGGCGGCCAAGACTGCCGACGAGACAGCCATCCGCAACGATCTCGCAATTCTGGCATCCTACCTTGGCCGTGTTGTCACCACGTATGAGTGACTCGAGGCAGAATCCGGTTTCATACTCGGCGGTCCTGACCCGTCGAGCGAAGAGGAAGGACCATATGGCCAGCACCCACAGCCCGTCAGGGCTTACCATCCTGATGGTAGAAAATGAAGAAGTTACGGTGTGTCTATTGGAATTCGTGCTACAAAAGAATGGGTATCGGGTGATTCATTGCAAGGACGGCCGACAGGCGAAACACCTGCTCGTCACCATGGATCCTCCGGATGCCGTACTCCTGGACATGGCATTGCCCGACACAACCGGACTCGACCTCCTGGCTTGCCTGCGCAGGCATATTCACTGGCGGACCATACCAGTTGTCGTGCTGACTGCCGGAATCGAGAACTTTGATTTGCGCCAGGCAGCACGACTCGGCGTAAACGACTATATTCTTAAACCCGTCAGCCCGACCCGGTTGGCAACCCGATTGAATCGGCTCCTAGCAGATGCGCACAGGACACAGACCCGGGTGGCGTGACGCCATTACCGCTGACGCCAGGCATGTAAGGAGTGCCCCCTATGGGACCTACCGGAAGCCAGAAATCCACCGTCCTCATGGTGGAAGATGAGGAAGATACCGCCAGCCTCCTGAGGTTCCTTCTGGAGCGGGCGAGTTACCAGGTGGTCCACGCCAAAGACGGACGACAGGCGCAGGAGCTGGTCGATAGCATTCCCCCACCGGACATCATATTACTGGACGTCATGCTCCCCTTTTTGAGCGGGCTGCAAGTGCTGACCTACATCCGAAGCCGCGAGGCCTGGGGGAAGGTGCCGATCGTGATGTTAACCGCCGATGCGAGCGAGCACGACATTAAGCGTGCGCTCGAAAACGGAGCCAACGATTACATGCTCAAGCCGTTCAACCCTCGCGAACTGACCAGTCGGCTGAAACGGTTCCTGGGGCCGTCAGCCTGAGTGATCGCCGAGAGGATGTCGCGTGCCTGCTCTCGACCATTCCGACCTGACCCTCCGCATCGGCAGCATCGCCGCGATCTCCATTTATTCCGCCGTGTTTCTACTCCTGCTGGGCATTCTCTTGCTTCGCGTGGTACGCAGCGCCAAGGAACGGCGGCGGCGCGCCGTCACCGACACCTGGCGCCCCTTGCTCGCCCAATGTGTCGTTGAAACACCGGAAACCCTGCCTCCGCTCAACCACAGCGACCATATTGTCCTGCTCTATCTCTGGAACCATTGTTACGAATCGATCCGGGGAGACGCGCGCCTCAATCTCCGGGAACTTGCGCTGCGCACTGGGACCACTCAGTTTGCCAAACAGCTTCTTCATGCCCGGTTGCTCCGCCGCCGATTGCTGGCCATCGTCACACTCGGTCATCTTCAGGAACGATCGGTCTGGAACGACCTCGCCGCGATGCTGGAGGCAGATAACGCTTTCCTATCCATGGTCTCGGCCAAAGCCCTTCTGCACATCGACGCGCAGGCGGCGATTCCGCTGCTTATTCCGGTGATAAGCCGCCGGAAGGATTGGTCGCCGCTCAAGGTCGTCGCAATATTCGAACCGGCCGGCGCGGACGTCGCGGCTGAGGCCATCGCCAAAGCCGCCTGCCAGGCCACTCCTGAAACCGGCTCACGTCTGATCCGCCACCTGGCGGCCACCCAAAGTCAGCATGCGTTGCCGCCCCTCAGAGCACAGCTACAGAAAGGCGCCCCCTCGGATGACGTGCTGGCCGCCTGCCTGTTCCTGTTCGGAGAATGCAGCGATCCTAGGGATGTCGTCACGATCCGGGCACACCTCTCTCATCCAACCTGGTATGTGCGGCTTCAAGCGGCATCGGCATTGGGCAAGGTGGGCGTGGAGGAGGATGAGGCGCTGCTCATCGCCTTACTAGACGATGAGCATTGGTGGGTGCGCTACCGGGCAGCCGAAGCCCTGTCAAATCTTCCCTGGATGACCGCGGAACGGCTGACACAGCTGTACGACATTCTCAACACTGTCGAGTCACAGGAGCAGCTGGTTTCTTTTATCGCTCAATCAAATATGAAGACTTCTCGTCCTGTGCCTATCGCTCCTCAACAGGCGCGCACGGCTTAGCACGTTCCCCGTCCCAGTTCTCCCCGCACCAGGTGCGGCGGTCGCCGTTGATGATGTCCGGGAATAACTTACGTGCGACGCCCGGCCTGGGGCGCACTCCGATCCGAAGATCCCACGGAGCGAGACGTCAACAGGACGGTGTGTGTACCCTGCAATTGGGGAAGTACCACGACCGTCCCTTGTTGTTCCACTCCCTTCAAGGAGGAGCCGGAGCGGGCAAGTTTCCAGCCCTTCGGGACGTCGAGGGTCAACCCGGCCACTGGACTTGGCACCTTCAGCGTCACCCGCATGGCAGCCGAATCGCGCGCCACATCAACGTTCACTTGATTGCGCGCCGCCCACCAGCGGCCGAACTCACCCACCGAGCCGAACCAGGCATACGGCCGCACGCCCTCGACAAACCCTTTCTCGAAGGCGAGTTTATGGTCGAGAATATTCGGATGAATGAGGACCACGACGGAGCCGCCGTACCGGCTGATGCGTTTCGCAACTTTCAGGGCCTGCGGAAGCCGGTCTCCCATCTTCGGCAGCGCCTCATCCTCGATGGTCACGGGAAACTCAAACACCTCGACCTCGCTGTCGGTGAGGCGATCGTAATTCAGCTGGTAGGGCAAATGCGTCAGCGAGTTATTCGCCGTCGCCGTTGAACTATACCGATACCCGGTCGCCAGCAGCGCTTGCGGGAGCCCGAACGGATTCGACAACTCGCCGGGCCTGAATGAGACGATCGCCTGGCCGGAAAAGTGATCGATGAGAAATTTGCTCACCCGCAACTCCCCCAGGATGCTCGCATTGTAAGCCGTCGTCCGGTCTCTCACGAATGGGGCATAGGACGGATAGGCCTCACGCCCGCTCCCCATGGGAAACTGATTGAAGACCTTTGAATGGGCGATCGTGTGGCTGCCCAGCTCCATCCCCAGTTCCGCCAGTTGCTTCAAATAGCGCACCCCCTCGTCATTAAAAAAGATATCGTCGTTGAAGTCGCGAATGTATTTCACCTGGATGAAGTAGGTCCCGACCACCCCCTGACTTTTCTCGTACTCTGCATAGTCGACCGCGTTCTTGATGGACTGGGTGAAATCGACATCATGCGTCATCATGACGGATAGCGACTTCCCGAACGGCACCGTACCCAGGGTCACCGCGCCTTCCTGCGCCGTGCGATACATCGATTTGATGAGCCGCAACCAGACATCAAGAGTCGGATCGAATTCATTGTCGAACGTCTTGACCAGCTCCTCGCCGCGATTGTTGTATCCTTTCATCAACAGGAACCCGAGATCCAACCCAATGGCATAGGCCCGGCCACGCCCATAGATAACCTGCGTGACGGCGGCGGTCCCGTCATCGAAGCGCGCCAGCGGCGAATGACTCTCGGTATAGCCGAAGGTTCCCATCACTTCGATGCCCTTGTCGCGGATCCCGACACGCAACCGCTGTTCACGGGGATCGGTCATCCCGGCCAGCAGGGGATCTGCGGTCTCCAATTGCACGTCGTACCGATTCCGCGACGCCACGGCCTCTCGAAACCCGAAGATCTGATTCAACCCGCCGCCCAGCACCTGTACGCCGATCAGGGTGCCGCCCGCCTTCGGAAACTCCGCGAGTGCCTGCAATTCCTCCGGACGTAACACCTTTCCCGAGATCATCGGGTAGACCAGGACCATCTGGTGGGACAACGCTTCGCGCACATCACGCGTGATGCGGAAAGGGATTCCGATCGACTTCAATCCATGGGCTAAACCGAGCCAGGATGAGTCCGGATCGGTCAGGAGAATCGCCAAGCGACTCGTCGATCCCTCCTCATACGTTGTCCACGCAGCCGGCACGCGAGCAGGCATCACCGTAACGTGGCTCGGACCCGACACCCCGGGGAATCGGTGAAAGTCTTTCTCGGGAATCTCGACGTGCCTGATGGAAAGGGGATCGACGAGTGCCCAGATGCCGATCACGACAGATACAACAAACAGGGCGATACCGGTCAAACGGACAGATGTGGATCGCGGCATGGGCCTACCAGTGATAGATCAGGCTGAGGTTGCCGCCGCGGCGGACATAGAGGAATCCGCGATCTTCATAATATCCGGACGCCTCGGCGGAAAATCGTTCGGTGAGAGGGAATGTCACACCGCCCTGAATAGTTCGGCTCCCCACGCGGGTAAAGTCCTGCATCGCCACGATCCGTTCACCCGAAGTGCCGAAGGAGCCAGACGCGAAGATCTGCAAGCGTTCCGTAGGCCGCCAGGTCAACTGGGAGGCAAGCGTGACGGCTCCCGTGTTCGGAATCAGATAGACCTTCTCGGTCAGCCACAGATTAAAGGGGAGAAAAATCGTCAGCCCCGGCATCAGCAGATCGATATCGTCCTGCTTGTAATTCAAACGGCGGTAGCCGAACGACACCTCGAACGGGGAGAGCGAGGAATGCAGGCCGCCCAGGCCTTGAGCGACTTCGCCGACAAAGGAGTAGTTGGGGGAAAAATGCGGATTCACCGTGCCTTGCGCCGCGACGTATCCCCAGGCCCGCGACCACAACGGGCTATACAGTTCGGCTGACACCGGCGTGTCGTGGAACCCGAAACGATTGATCGGTTCAGCCCGCAACACCAGCGTTTGATTGCCGAAAGGCTTGGCAATTTCAAACAGCAGATCGCGCTCATCCGGCTGGTTCCTGGTATAGGAATAATGCCCGTACCCGATCTTGGCATAATCCCGGTACGGGAGGCGCAACCCCGTCAGACCCTGCCCCACCGCAGCCCGCGGCGATACCAACAATTCCGATTTCACCGCGCGAATCTGTTGCTCAATGGCCGGGTCATGTGTCTCGGCGAGCAGGATCTCATACCGCTGCAATGCCTCCGAGCGATCCCCGCGCCAATGCGCCACTTCGGCGAGCCCGCGGCGGGCATCGATCTGCCCGGGATCGGCCTGGACGACCTCCCCATACAACCGCTCCGCCTCATCGAACTGTTTCTGCCACGACAACACTTGCGCCAGCGCAATACGGATGTCCTGATCGTCAGGGTGGCGTGCCAGCACCTCACGATAGAGGGTCGTCGCGTCCGCATGAGTCTCCTGCCAGGAAAGCACCCGGGCCAGCGCCCTGCGGATTTCGTCATTGTCAGGGTGCTGACGCAAGACGTCGCGGTAGACGCCCTCCGCCTCGTGATACTGTTTGGCCACCTCGAACTTCGTGGCTCGCTCTATCGCAGCCGCGAGAGCGCGCACGTCCGGTTCTTGGACGACGGGAGTGGGAGCAGGGTGCTCGGTAGCAGGAGGCGCGGTCGCACGCAATTCCGATCGAATGGTCTTCAGTTGAGCTTCAAGTTCGGGATCGTGGGTCTCGGCAAACAACGCTTCATAACGCTGGAGCGCTTCTGCATGATGCCCCTGCCAATACGCAAGGTCCGCAAGGCCGCGCCGCGCCGCGATCAGGGTTGGCTCAGCTTGGAGGGCTTCCCGGTACAGGCCACCGGCTTCCTCGAATTGCTGTTGCCAGGACAGGACTTGCCCCAGCGCCACACGAATATCCTGGTCCTGGGGATGGCGCGCCAGCATCTCTCGATACAGCGTCGTGGCTTCCGAGTGAGCGCCTTGCCAGGAGAGAATTCGTGCCAGTGCAGCGCGCACCTCATCATTCTCGGGCGACCGCTGCAGTTCCTCGCGATACAGAACCACGGCGTCGGCATACTGACGCATCGTTTCCAACCGGCGCCCGCGCTCCAACGCCTCCGGGAAGTCCGATATGACCTGCTCATCCCGATGCGGAGAAGCCGTACCGGCTGGACGGACAGAAAGAGCCGCTGAAGCGGAGGCCGCCTTCAATGCCTGCAGCTGCGCTGCCACCTCTGCATCACCGGTCGCCGCCACGACACGTTCATAGTAGGGCACGGCCTCTTCCTGGTGACCGCTCCACAACAACACATTGGCCAGCCCGGTGAGTGCCTCGACATGGTCCGGTTCGTCCTGGAGGACCCCCTCGTACTCTGCTCGTGCCTGATCATAGTGCTTTTGCCACGAAAGGACTTGGGCGAGACCGACTCGGAAGTCGTGATCGAGCGGGTGGCGGGTCAGGAGATCGCGATAGCCGGCAACGGCCTCATCCCATTGACCCTGCCAGGACAGCAGCTTGGCCACCGACGCACGCACCTCGTCATGGTCCGGTTTGGCCAGAAGGTATTGCCGGTAGGCCGCTAGGGCCTCCTCGTAGCGCTGCTCCTCCTCCCACGCTCTGGCTTGTTGCAGAATCTGGCGCGGAGAGGAGTCCGGCGCCATTGCGGCGATCATCGTGGCGGGCGCAGAGAACCAGCCCACGACGAGCACCAGCCCCGCCAGCAGACCAGCTACGGTGGTCCTTCGAGTCATCCGTATGATGGGATCGTTCACCCGTGACAATCCTGTCCTGCCGCTCATCGGCCCCCTATTCAGCGAGAGCCCGGAATCCATCGAGATCGTGAATAATCACCCCCGCAAAACTTCGCTGCGAGGTGGTGTCGAGCATCCGCTTGATTGCCGTGGACACCTCGGCACGAGAACGACCGGCAAACGTCAGACGCTCCGGCCTGACGGTAAATCGACGATGGATGCGGAACCACTCCCCGTGAAGTGTGGCCACTCCCGTATCGGATACCGGCTTCCATCGTAGAAGACGGCGATCGTGATCCAGCAGAGCATCCGCCCGTCCCGGCTGGTTGTCTCGGCGCAGCACCACATGCTGCGCCACGGGCAATGCGGTCGTCTCGATGGCCAACCACACCGGCTTCTCGATCACATCGCCGTATCTCAGGATGTCTTCGGCAATATCCTGCACCTCGTCGAGGTCGGTGCGATAACTCATCACCGCCACTTCATCAGCCAGATCCATGACGGCATAGGACAACGGCCGGCCATGGATCGTCGGCGCCGTCAACCAAAAGGGGATGACCATGGATAGCCGGGTTCGTCCTCCGACGGCATCCTTCAGCGTCTCGATGCTACCGACATACCGACGGAGTTGCGCCTCATCTTCGAGGAACCCCGGGACGAGATACGGCTCGATATCGAGTTGCACGCCGAACAACGCACCCGGCCGCACGAGTTGAAGCAGTCTCCGTATCTTATCGGCCAATACCTGAGGTTCCTGAATGGCTTCGGGATACCCGTCCAACGCCAGCGCATCAATCCCGGCATCCTGCGCCAGGGTTAACAGCCGCGCATAGTCGCGCCAGAGGGCCTCATCATCGGATTGCGCTGGCATCTGAATCAGAACCCTGGAACAGCCCTGTGTTCGACAGATCGCCAGTATCGTCTCCGGATCCTTCACCGCCGCCCGGTAGTTCCAGACCCAGAAACCAGTGCCGACCGGTGGCTTGCCCTTTGGCGGCTCCTGAACAGCCTCCATCCGGTCGAAGCTGATCTGGGCGCTCCCCGCCTCCGCATACACCACGATGCCGGTCACATACCGAAGATCCAGCCGACGACCGATCTCTTTCAGTGAAACGGTCAGATCGAACGAGCCCGTAACAGTGGCCACCGGCCAATTCTCTTGACGCCGGTTGCCGGCCAGATCTTCCAACGCCACCACCACATGGCCGGCGGCTCGACCGCGAAGCCGCAACCGCTGGTAGGACAAGAGATCCATTGGTTTTCCGGCTCTATACAGGTCGATGCGTTGCCCACAACGCGCCGCCCCCTCCACCGCCCACTGCAGGTCGATGCCGGAGTCGGTTTTGCTCACCCGTCCCTGGCAAGGACCGAAAGCTTTGGCCTCGCCTAACCCTGGGGGCAGTTCAAGAATGGGCACAAACGGTCGATAAGGAAGAGGGGGAACATCCCGCGGGGGTCCGCTGAAGGCCACGGTCGGATCGGTGCGCTCACCGACATAGGTGAGTTCGATCTCATAGACCGTGGGGGGGATGGGCCCCGACAGGGAGATGTCGCCGGCCTGCGCGAGGGGAAGTAGCGCCGCCAGTCCGAGTGCAGCACAGAGAAACATCCTTGCAACAAGCAGCAGGCCCTGCAACCGGTGGCAGGCGCAGCCGATCGACCTCCGGGGCGCCCCCTGTCGGCCGATCTCATCGCTGGTGGAGACGCATCGATCGATGTGGTTAGAGACACTCATTTCAATTTCTGAATGGCTGTTCCTGCTCTACTTTCTCGGCCTGACCGCCGGATACTTGATGCTGGACCTCATCGCCATCGTTCATCTGCGGCAATATCTGCAAGAGCGCGTGCTTGAAAGCTTGCCGCACAGTTATACGGGCTTCGAGCCGCAGATCAGCATCCTTGTTCCGGCCTATAACGAAGCCACGACCATCGCCAGTTCCATTCGTTCGCTGCTGCAACTCAGTTACTCCGAGTATGAAATCGTCGTCGTGAACGACGGTTCAAAGGATGCCACGATTGACGTCCTGCGCAAAGAATTTGATCTCTTTCCGTTTCCCGAGGCCTACCATGCGCAACTCCAGACCGCGGAGATCCGGGCGATTTACCATTCGTCTCTTCATCAGAACCTGCGCGTCATCGACAAAGAGAACGGCGGTAAGGCCGACTCGCTGAATGCCGGAATCAACCTGTCCCTCTACCCCCTGTTCTGCTGTATCGATGCGGACTCGATCCTTCAACCGGACAGTCTCCGGCGGGCCGTCCAGCCATTTCTGGACGATCATCGCACGGTGGCCAGCGGTGGCACCGTGCGCATCGCCAACGGATGTCGCGTGGAGAACGGCTTTTTGACGAAGATCGGACTGCCCTCAAATATGCTGGCGCTCTTCCAAATCGTGGAATACCTGCGCGCCTTTCTCTTCGGACGGCTGGGCTGGTCGCCTTTGAATGCCATGCTGATCATTTCCGGCGCGTTCGGCATTTTTCGAAAAGAGGCGGTCGTCACCGTGGGGGGCTATCGATCGGATACCATCGGCGAAGACATGGAACTGGTCGTCCGCCTGCATCGCCACCTGCGCCTGAGCGACAAACCGTACCGCATCACGTTCGTCCCCGATTCAGTCTGCTGGACCGAAGCGCCTGAGGACCTGCGCACGCTGAAGAATCAGCGCATTCGCTGGCAGCGCGGATTGTGCGAGAGCCTGACAAAAAACGTGGATCTCCTGTGCCATCCGAAAGGCGGCACCATCGGGTGGCTGGCCTTTCCCTTCATGGCCATCTTCGAGTGGATCGGGCCGGCTATCGAGGTCTTCGGCTACTGCTTTCTGATCCTCAGCTTCGTCATGGGATTTGTCTCGGTGCAGGCCTGGCTGATCCTGCTCATCGCGGCGATCGGACTCGGCGTGTTATTGTCGGTGAGTGCGCTGTTACTGGAAGAGATGTCCTTCCACGTCTATCCTGACCAGCGAGACGTGTTTAAACTTCTCCTCGCCGCCGTCCTGGAGAATTTCGGATTCCGCCAGCTAAACTCGGTGTGGAAATTGATCGGCTTGTATCGTTGGGTGCGCGGGAAGAAGGCCACATGGGGCGCGATGACGAGAACCGCATCCTGGCAGGCGCGATAAAGATCTCGGCTGTCTCGGCTAAATCATGACGTGAACCCTTCGATCGCCTGACTGGCTCGCTCCAGATCTGCATCCGTTTTCGCCATACAAAATCGCATGAAGCGACTGCCCTCCGGCCCATCGAAAAACGCCTCGCCCGGCACGCCTGCCACGCCGGTCTTGTCCAGCAGATACAGCGCGCGTTCGCGACTTGTCTTCCCCGGAAGTCGTGACACGTCCGCGAGCACGTAGTAGGCGCCCTGCGGCACGGCCGGGGGCAGCCCCGCTTTGGTTAATGCCCGGCAGAATCGATCCCGCTTCTGCTGATGTTCGGCGGCAAGCTCGCGGTAAAACGACGGCCCGAGTTCTCGGATCCCGGCGGCGACGCCATGCTGCAACGGTGTCGGCGCACAAACATACAACACATCGCTCATGGCACCGATAGCCTTCGCCCACGAAGCCTCCGCCACGCTGTACCCGATGCGCCAGCCGGTGATGCTGAAGGTTTTTGAATACCCACCGATGGTAATGGTCCGGTCGGCCATGCCCGGCAGCGAGGCCACGCTGACATGTTCCCGCCCGTCAAACACAAAGTACTCATAGATCTCGTCCGTGATCACCAGCAGATCTCGACGACAGGCCAGCTCGGCGATCTGTTCCAACTCTCGGCGCGTGAAGACCTTTCCGGATGGATTGCCGGGAGTGTTGACGACGATCGCTTTGGTTCTGGTCGTCATGGCCTGTTCAAGGCCTTTCAAGTCCACGGTCCAATCCGGGGGTCGCATCGTCACGTAGCGGGGCACCCCCTCGACCGCCAAGATGGCCTGGACGTGATAGGCATAGAACGGCTCAAAGAGAATCACTTCGTCGCCGGGATTGAGCAACGCCATGCAGGTGGCCTGAAACGATCCGGTGGCGCCGGCGCTCACGGTGATATTGCTCTCGGGGTCCGCGGTGATGCGATTGTAGGCGGCCAGCTTGCCGGCAATCGCTTGCCGCAGTTCTGCAATACCGTCAAAACGCGCGTAGGTGTTGTGTCCTTGCCCCATCGCCTGTTGCGCGCCCTGCACCACCACCGGAGGCACAGGCGTGTCGCAGACCCCCTGGGACATATTGATCCCGTTGACCTTTGCACAGGCGAGGGTCATCGCGCGGATATCTGATTGGGCCAACCGAGCCGTGCGATCACTTTTCCTCATCACCATCCTCGAGGTCTGAGTTGATTTCTGATTGACGTATCTGATTGATCCTGACTCGCGTGCACAGGCGAGCAGACTCCCCTACCCCGTTCCGGAGGAAAATGCAACCGGGGAAAGGAACCTCGTTCTTGCCGGCGGAGAATCAGATGAATCGCGATCCATGAGGACGACGTTCATTCAGGGACTTGAGACGGAGACCAGACGTCGTGGCCCTCCCGGCGGCGCGCCGTCGCAGCCGAGACCGGCTGACCCCTTCCGGCACGAAAGCGGTCATAATGACCAAGGACCCGGTCGACATACAGCTGCGTCGCGGGAAGAGCCGGCGTGCCGATGGCCTGCCGGACGCGTGTTTCGCCGATATGGTACGCAGCCAGCGCCAGCGTCAGGTCGCCGCCAAAACGGTCGAGGAGCCGCCTGAGCAGCGCCGCGCCCGCCCGAATGTTGTCCTTGGGATCGAACGGATCCAGAACATGGAGCGCCGCAGCTGTCAGCGGCATGAGTTGCATCAGTCCGATCGCGCCCTTCGAAGACACGGCGTCTGAATTGAAATTCGACTCGACCTTGATCACCGCCTGCAGAAGGGCGGGGTCAAGTGCATATTGCTCGGCATAGGTCGAAATGAGCGAGGCGATGGGTTCGGAGGAAGGACGAAGCGAGAAGTCTCGCATCACCGGGTCGAATGCGACCCTGCTGGCCGGGGGCATCACGGCAATCAGGCACCCCGCAACCACGAGGGGGAGGAGCGCACGGGCCGCTCGACTCCAGCGAGTATTCCAGTCAGGCTGGTGCATGATGGGCGACCGAATTGGCCGGACCGGACCGGTCCTAACGGCCATCCTCATCGAGACTTCTGATGAGCAGGGCACGGCCATGCCGATCGAACCAGGATTGGATGCGATCGCCTACATGGGCCGGTCGATCGATTCTGGTGTTCTCGTCATGGGGGATGCGATGTTCCTGTCCCCGAACGTCCCGTACGAGGTAGGCTCCGCCCTCCACGGCCTGCACCTGGCCTACCAAGGACGCGGCTGACTGCTCACCCCCGGACAAGGCCATGCGACTTTGCGCGCCCAACGTCCCCGACACGATACCCATCCCGAGATCTTCCTGCGAGGAAGATCCGTGCAACGCCGGCTGGGCACAGCCTGTCGCACCGATCATCAGGGGAAGAACAAGCATCAAACGGCAGCAACCCGTGAGCAAACGCATCATGGCTGGAACCTCCAAATATGAATGACATGGAAGGCGGTGCAGGACAGGTTGGGGCGCACCGTCACGTCACTATTCCATGGAGATGCGGAATGCTCAAGAAAATGAGGGAAACCAACCGGGGAAGGAATAGATCGTCGGGGCGAAGGAGCGGTTACCCGGCGACAGGAGGCGTGGTCGAACGTCGCCGCTGGTCGTGCCAGAGATAGGCCGAATACATCGTCGCGACCAGCACAACGCCCATGAGCAGCATCAGGCAGACCACCGCGACGGGTCCCCCGATCGTCCCGTGATACGCATCATGAATGACATGGACCGGCTGATCAGTGAAGGGACTGAAATGCGACAACCATCCCAACCCCAGACCTACACCTCCAATGATCGTCCAAAACCGGGGACCGACCATACCGCTACACGAGAGTCGTAATCCGATCCCGATCACCAGGTAGATACTCGTGATGATCAGGATAAAACCGACTGCTTGCCCGTCTGGCGGCCAATGAAAATCTCCGCGGATCACGTGGTCGACGGTATGCGCGGCATTCAATACTGCGATGGCCCAAATCAACCGCACCAGGGTATGGTCCGGTTTCACGATCGCACCGGCCTGAGATCTCGGCCCTCCTCGCCAAGCCACCGATCATGCTCCTTCAGCCAGCAACGATCCATCACCACTTCTAACCAGGCCTGACGCGCGCGCAGGGCGGCCTCTTCATCGACCACACCCTCTTGGAGCCAGACGGCCTTGGCCTTGATGTGTATCGCTTCATCGACGATCGCGCCCGCCTCCTCGGACCGTCGAAAGACGCTCACCAGATCGATCGAGCCGGGCACCGTCGATAACGAGGGATAGGCCGGTTGCCCCAACACCGACGTCTCACGGGGGTTGACGGGAATCACGACCTTGCCCTGCTGTTGCATGTAGGCGGCTACCCGATAGGAGGGACGCGCCGGATTCGACGACAACCCCACCACGGCAATGGTCCGGCAGTCCCGTACCAGACGCGCGATCCTCTCCTGCGAAGACCTCTGGATTGTCATGGCGCGCCCCAGACTTCCTCGAGCCGCTGCGCGCGCCCGCAGTTAAATTTGTAAAATTTGTACCGAATCGGATTTTTCTTATAGAAGTCCTGGTGATAATCTTCGGCCGGGTAAAATTGCGAAGCCTTGGCGAGTTCGGTGACGATCGGCTGCGTAAGCCGTCGGGATTGTTCGATCGCGCGTTTCGACTCCTCGGCCAGGCGCTTCTGTTCCTCGTCTTGATAGAAAATGACCGCACGGTATTGGCTGCCATGGTCGCAGAACTGCGCGTTCGGCGTCACCGGATCCACATTGTGCCAGAAGGCATCGAGCAACCTGTTGTAATTCACCTTAGCCGGGTCGTACACCACTTCAACCGATTCGGCATGACCCGTTCCCCCCGCCGACACCTGTTCATAACTAGGATTCTCAACCCGTCCGCCCATATATCCGCTGGCCACAGAGGCGACCCCGGGAACTTTCTCGAATACCTCCTCCATGCACCAGAAACAGCCTCCGGCGAAATAGGCTTTGGCAGCACCGGACGGATCGGTCGCCTGACTCAGCGACACAGAAAATCCTGCCAGCACCATCGGCAGAACCAGCAGGGCACAGATTGTTATGTATATGACGAGCTTCATTGGACGCATCCTCCCTCAGACTGGCGACGGCTCCCGCTGGATCATCTTACCAGAGCACTTGGGCCGCTGCGATCCGAGCCGCATAAGTCCTCTTCCACTATCTACGAGCGTCGCAATCAATTGGATGTTTGTGTATGATGCGAAGCATGAGACGACTGATTGCGTTTGCCGGACTGCTGGCTGTGTTAATCCTTCCCGGTTGCGCTTCCTGGCTGATGAGAGGCGAGCCACCGGAAGTGCTGGTGACGAATGTCACGCCGCTTGAAGCCAGCGCCTTTGAGCAGCGGCTTCAGATCGATCTTCGCATTCGCAATCCCAATGATTTCGACCTCGCCGTCACGGGCATCGACTTCCGCCTGGATCTGAATGGAAACCGGCTCGCACGCGGGCTGGGGAACAAAGAACTGGTTGTGCCACGTTTGAGTGACGCCGTGACTTCCGTCGAGACGAGCACGTCCACCTTACAGGTCGTGAGGCAGTTGCTCTCCTTCTCCGGCGATCAGCCACTCACCTACCACGTCACAGGCGTGCTCCATACCAAGGATGGCCGCCTTCCCTTCGACAACAGCGGCGTGCTGCTGGAAAAGGGAGCGCTGTCCGGATCGCCCTCTGCCCGGTAACAGAAGCCATTCTCAATCGACTAGCATATGCCGGTGGCTCAAACAGTCTATCCAGCAAGGCCGCAGCAATGCGAGGGGGCGAGGCGTACCCTTGCGGTACGTCGAGCCTCGGAGCGACGCGAGAACGCCACTGGCGGGATTTTTCAACAGCTTGTCAGACGCCCCAGGAGCGCGCGCCTTGGACCAAATCAGGCTGCTGCTGCTCGAACTGCTTCATCATGAGGGTGATGGCTTCTTCCGGGCTTTCCACTGACGCGATCAACCGCCCGCCCAGCTTCTTGAAAAATTTTTCTTCTGTCGGCGTGGCCCCGACTAGAATGACCGGTTTGCCCGCCTTGAGCGCCAGGGCGACTTCCGACACGGTCCCGGCGCCCATCAATCCGCACACGACCACCACGTTGCTGGACATGACATTGACGTTGTTGCGGGCATTGCCCATCTCCGTGATGATCGCCAAGTCAACGTACCTGGACACACGTTCACGCGTGGAAGGAAGCACGCCGATCGTCAAACTACCCGGAACTTTTTTGGCGCCCTGACAGGCTGCGTCCATGACCCCTACATCGCGCCCACCGGTCAGCACCACCCATTCCCGCCGTGCGATTAACTCGCCCAACACGCGGGCATTATCGACATCCTTTTTCCTGGCCTTGGCCGGCCCCATCACGCCGACAATGTATCGCATGCCCTACCCTTACGCTGGCCCGCTGCATTGCGGCTGCCACCAACCTGTGACCGCGCCCGTCGCATAATAAATAGCCCAGGAGTCCGGATCGTCGGCCAGACGGCCATACTGCTCGATATCGGCCTCCGTCACCTTGCCGGTCGCCACATATTTGTCTCGCAATTGCTCGGCGGATAACTTCATCAGCTGCGCGATCATCCCGCCGCCCGCCGACAAATGCCCCTCATGCTCTACCGTCAAGTGACTCAGGTCGTGCTGCTGAAACAGCGCAGGCAACTGCGCGCCCAACGCATGGTCCATTCCGAGCGACGTAAACATCTGTTCGATCGCATCGGTGACGCGCCCGAACGACGCGCGGGCTTCTTCCGGGCCGGCCACGGCGCGGGCCGCTTGAAAATCAGGTTCTTCGATCACGACCCACCCGCCCGGTTTCACGCAGCGCAGCATCCGTTCAAACGCCTTCCGATACTCCGCGATATGGATCATGACATACCGCGCATGCACCAGATCGAACGTGGCGAGCGGAAGATCCATGTCGCAGATATCCCCTTGAAGGATTTCAATGGTCGAGCTGCTGCTCCCGCGCAGGAAACGCGGATTCGTATCGAGCGCCACCACTTTGCCCGATGGGCCGACGCGCTGTTCCAACCAACGCACGATGGAGCCTGCCCCGGCCCCCACTTCCAGGCAATGCCATCCGGTCGTCAGGCCGGTGGCCAGCATGCGGCGTTGCGTTCCTGCATCGAATATCCGTTCGAGCATCTGCAAGCGCAGCAATTCACGAGGTTCCTCCGTGGCTTGAAACACATAATCCGTCTTCAACATCTCTCGTCCTTTATTCGGCACCATGATCCGGTTTCTGGCCGATGACCGCGGGCCTTAGAAGCGAGACCCCGTCAATGTCACGTCGGCCTGCGCCCAGGCGGCATATAGCCGCGCCTTTTCTTGTGCGACATCCCTCTGCTGGGCCTGCAGACTATGCACCAATCCGTGCAAGGCCCATCCGTTCTCGGGATTGAGGCGCAAATCCTCGCGGTAGACGGACTCCGCTTCACTCGCACGCCCTGCCAGCAACAGCACCGCTCCCAAGTTGTGGCGAACCGGCTGAAACCAGAACGGCGGCTCGCTATAGGGCAAGGTCGTTTCCAACTGCAGCGCCTCACGCAAGGCCTGAATCCCGGGTTCAAACTCTCCGCGGCGCGCCGCCATTTCTCCCGCCAACACCCGCTCGGCAATCTTTAAGAGCGTGCGACTGATCTTGGCCTCCGCCGTCTTCACCCTGGTCAAGGCCTTCAACGACTTTCTGAGATTCGAGAGCTCACCCTCCGCACTGCCGAACCTGGTTGTCGCAGCAAAGGCCAGTCCACGCACGTAGTGCCAGAGACCGGTGGTGAACCGCAGTTCTTTGGGCGGCGGAGGCTGCTTGATCAACTCCCCCCACTGCCCGAACCGGGCCATCGTCAGCAGCAGGGCCGGCGCATACCATTCCAGTGAGGGCTCCTTGACGATCTCGTCCACCGAAATCTTGCCCAGGAGATCGCGCGCGACCTGCATCGCTTCCACGCTTCGCCCCTCCATCACCAAGGAGGCATTCAGGAAATGAAGGTTGTGCGCATAGTATCCCGATGCGTAGTTGCCCTCAAGGGGGTGGCGAAGCAAATACTCATGATCCACCGTCGCGGCGGTCGCATTGCGTTCTGACGCCTCCCGATAGAGTCCCACCCGCATATAAATGTGCGCCGGCATATGCACGAGATGCCCCGCCCCCGGCATCAGCGACGGCAACCGTTTTGCGCAGGGCAATGCTCGCCGGGGATTGGGTGACGCTTCGACGGCGTGGATATAGTAGTGACAGGCGCCCGGGTGATCCGGATGCCGCTGCAGCGCCTTCTCCAACGTGGCCACGATCTCCTCTGTCCCCGGCTGCGGCCGGCCATCGACCCGCCAATAGTCCCAGGGACGAAGCACCATCATGGCCTCGGCGGACAGGATCGCGGCATCCGCGTCGTCGGGATGTTCATGCACGAGCCGGCGCATCGCGTTGGCATAAGCCTCATCCTTGGCCTTCCTGGTCGCAGATTTCTTGATCGAATACCGCGCGACGAGGGCTTCAACGTACGCCCGCTCTCTTGGGGTGGCCTGCGCGAGGCGCGCGCTGGCTTTCTGGACCGCCTCAACCGCGCGCGATTCCCCTTTGGCGTCCATCGCCGCATTAATATTCGGCCCCAGGCTCAACGCCACGCCCCAATAGGGCATGGGAGCGGTGGGGTCGAGGCGGGAGGCCTCGGTGAAGGCGTTGATCGCTTCCTCATGATTAAACGCATACTTCAGCCTGAGCCCTTGGTCGAAAAATTTCTGCGCGAGATCGGACGTGGTCGTGATCTCGTGATGCAGCGTGCCGAGATTCTCGAACAGCGTGACCTCCGCCCGCGCCGATCCGACCACGAGCGGCAGGGCCACCGCCGCGACCATCACTCCGTGAATCACCGCCCGCGCATATCGCCCCTTTACCATCGCCCCTCTCCTGCTCGGTTCTTCGTGTGTCAGACGGACCGCGTCGTCATCCGCTATGACTCCACCGCCCCACAGAACGGCACAAATTAGCAGTCCCGTCGAGAAGTTGCTAGTCGGAGCACGTCGACAAGAGAAGATCGGTTGAAATAGCTCGACTGCAGGACGCGCAAAACGGTCGTCCAGCGAGGCCGCAGCGAATGAAGGAGCGGAGGCGTACCCTCTGGGGTACGTTGAGGTTCTGAACGATGCGAGAACAAAGCTGGCGGTCGTTTTCAGCGTCCTGCTCGATCGGCAGGAATCAGGCGTTGAGGTAGGGAGCCTGGGACGCTTCGGCTGAGGCATCCCGTCGATCTCTCGAAGGCTTCTTGTCCCGGTCACGATAGGGGAGCGAACGCGGAGGAACGAGGGAGAGCTCCAACTCAGCGGGCGGGGCCATCTCCATGTCCTTGCCCATGTACATCAAGACCTGCTGTTGCGAGGTCACCAGGGCGCGCAGGTCTTGAAGTTGCGCCGTGAGATCCTCCATCTGCGCCTGTTGTGTGGACACCTGCTCGCGCAGTTCATGAAGTTCCGACTGGGTAGATTGGGTATGTTGAATGACCCAGTCCTTCAACTCGCGCGCTTGCGCCGCCAATGCCCGCTGCACAAATCCTGCGCGGTCGCGGATACGGAAAATCACCTCGCCGACCGACCCTTCCCACCGGCGAGCGGGAACCAGCGCCTGTTCAGCCTCCGCCGCCTGTTCGACATGCCGTGCCACGGGAGCGGCCAGCCATTTGGACACCCGCTGCCCGAGTGGTTCCACCACCCGTTCTTCGGAACGGCCGTATTGGCACCAATCCTCAAACCGTTCGGTCATGTCCTCCAGCTTCACGAAAACCTTGCTGATGGTCGCGCGCAACGGCGAGGGCGCAAACGGATTCACCCCACCCTTTTCGGCCTTGTCCGGCGCGAAGGTCAAAAGATGAATCGGTTTTTCGGCCAATCGCTGCTGTTTCCGCTTCATGGGTGTACCCGGGACTTATCGGTGGAGACTCTTCAATTCATTACTCTTTCCCATAGTCCGAGTCAATGGCCGGAACCGGTTTTTTCGCCTCCCCCGATAGCCTCGCATCTCCTCGCTACCCTGACAGGGTTTGAAACAGATGCCCCGGCCTAAAACCGGGTCACGCTCGAGAAGTTAAAGCCGTGAATCCGCATGGCGGGCACCAGAGCCTTCCCCGTTTCCGACGTCACCGCCTCCGCCGGCGCGGTATACGCCTCCACCTGATTGAACGCGCGCAACGGGCTCTCGTGGAACCGGAGGTTCCGGACGGCCGACGTGATCTCCCCGTTTTCTATGAGAAATGTTCCATCCCGCGTCATGCCGGTCAGTGTCAGGTCGGACGGATTGACGGGACGGATGTACCAGAAATTCGTCACCAGAATGCCCCGTTGTGTCGTGCGAATAAGGTCGTCCGCCCGCGTACCGATGGGACGTTCACCTGATAAATGGGGTGACTCCAGCGTCGTAAGCGGATCAATCTGATGTTCCCGTGCGGTGTACCGATCATGCAAGAGCTGCGTGAGCACGCCCGACTCGATCCAACCGGACTCAATGACAGGCAACCCTTCATGCGTAAAGCCGTTCCCAAGAAGATCCGCATGGGCCGGTTGATTGGAGAGAGACAGCCGCCGATCGACTATCCGGGACCCCAGCTTTCCGCTGAACGGACTCGTCCCCTTGTAAAAGGATTTTGCATCCAACATCCAGATCATCCAGCTGAGCAGGCCGGCGACGGCAGCCGGTTCCAGAATGACCGTGTAGCGGCCAGGCGGCAATTCCTGCGGCTCGTCCGCTCCCCGCTTGGCCTTGATGATGGCGGCAAGCGTGCGCTCCTGTACGTGCAAACGATCGATGGATCGATGGGCGGCGGCCGACCAGCCGGTGGCTTCGCCCGCCTGTACCGTCAAGCTAAACCGCCCCTCAGTGCGTTCTTCATAGGCCCGCAGTCCGGTTTCAGCGGCCAGCCCCACCGTCGCCGCGCTGGACGACACCGTCCCGGCGGCGTTCAGGTTTTCCATCTTGCACTGGCCGATCGCTTCGCGCGCATAGTCCAACCGACGCGCAGGACCGGCTGCACTCGTCTCTGAACGAGCGGTCGGCAGCGACAGATACGTCTGCGCTCCGATCGGCGGAAGGTATTCCGGATCGTCGGGCGAGAGACGGGCGAGAGATTCGGCCTGCTTGAGGGTTTCCCGGACCGCCCCGGCGGTAAAATCCGTCGTGCTTGCCGTGCCGTGCTGTCGCCCGAAGGCCACGGTGATCGACAGGCTGCCTCGCCGCAGATTCACATTCTGAATGATTTGATTATTAGCGAACCGCGTCGTGCCGCCGTGACCATCGCGCAACGAGAAGAAGGTGTGGTCGCCGGTGGAGTGACTCATCACGAGATCGGCCAGGAACTCAAATTCCTGGCGGCTCGTCAGTTTCGGCCATAAGGACGTGATCGATGACGTCATGCGTTGGCCTTCGTTTGCCCGCTGATCACATCCACGCGCCGGAAGCGGGCATGAGAAGCGGCGTGAGTCATCCAGCCAGATTGGCCCGGCTGCCCCTTTCCGCAGGTGATAAATCCAAACCGACGGCGATGGGTGCGATCGGCAACGCCGTCGCAGCGACCCCAGAACTCCGGGGTAATGCCGTGATAGATCACGTCCCGAACCATCTGGGTCCGGCGGCCGTTTTCCACCAGCCAGAACGCATCGCCGCCGAACTGAAAATTGTACCGCCGCTGGTCGATACTGTAGGACCCATGGCCCTCGATATAGATGCCCCGCTTCACGTCGGCGAGAAGGCCATCGAGCGTCTCCGTTCCAGGCTCAAGCCCGATGTTGGCAATGCGGACCATCGGTACGCTCCCCCAACTGTCGGCCCGGTTCGATCCGCGGGACCGTTTCTCCTTGATTCTCGGCGCCACCTCGCGGTTCGTGCAATATCCGACAAAGGTCCCCTCTCGCACGATATCCCACTTCTGGCAACTGACGCCGTCATCGTCATACCCGGTTGCCGCCAGGGTTTCCGCCTCGGTGTTGTCGGCGACCAGATTCACGTGGGACGAGCCATACCGATAGGTGCCGCGTTTATCCGGTGTCAGAAAACTCGTGCCGGCATAGTTGGCTTCGTACCCGAGCGCGCGATCCAATTCGCTGGGGTGCCCGCAGGACTCATGCATCGTCAACGAAAGATGCTCGGGATCAAGCACCAGATCGTACCGGCCCGCCTCGATCGCCGGAGCCCGCACCTTTTCCACCGCCTGCTCGGCGATCCGCGCCCCTTCTCGAGGCAAGTCGGCATCGCGGATCAGTTCATAGCCCATACGCAAATGGGGTGTATTGAAGGAACGACTGGCAAACCGCCCGTCGTGGACCGCCGTCGCCGTGCAATCACCTTGCATCGCCAGCAACGTGAATTCAAGGTGTGAGCCTTCCGAAGAGACGAACAATTTGCGATCGCGTTGCGCCCACAGACTGGTGTGACTCCTGACGACGCCCGGCTGGCGCTGGATCACATCCATCGTGTCCAGCAGCAACGCCGTCTGCTCTTCTAACGAAACCGCGAAGGGATCGAGGCGGCAGGGGGTGACGATGCGGTCCAGATGTACCGGCTCTGGCGCCAGGTGTACCTTCGTGATTGCCAGAGAAGCCGATCCCTTCGCAATTTCTACGGCAAGATCGGCGACACGAGGGATTTCTTCGAGGGACATGATGGAACTGGCGGCAAAGCCCCAAGCGCCGCGATGGAGCACCCGAATGCCGAACCCGCGATCGGTCGCCTCACGGATGTGCGCGATGCGCCGGTCTTCACCGCTGATCGTCCGCGTCGTCGTGTCGAGCAGCCGGATATCCGCATACTCAACTCCGGCCGCGCGCACGCGAGACAACGCCGATTCGGCCAACTCGTCCCACAGCGGTCCACTCATAGCAGTGTCTTTCCCTGCGCGTGACGCACAGGCGGTTTCGCGTAGTATAACAAGATCGCGGTGGGCGAATCCTGTCTTTTCATCGGCTGAGGGTTCGCCTAAAATAACAACGGCATGGTCTCTCCAGAGCAGACACCCCGGCAGCGCATCATGATGCTGCTGACCGGCACCCTGTTATCTTCCCATCAACTGGCCCAGCTCCTCGGTATGCCGGAGCGCCAGGCGGAAGATCACTTAACTCACATTGTAAAAACGTTGGCGCGCGACCCCTCGCGAACGTTTCTGCTCGAGCCCTCTGAATGCCAGGATTGTACCTATACCTTTCGCGACCGAACCAGGCTCACGCGACCAAGCCGTTGTCCCCGCTGCCGAAGTGAAGCCATTACCTCTCCACGGTATGGCATCCGGGAACAGTCCGTTTCGTAACGCGGCAACTGCCTCTCTGCGGCCCCACTTGAAACCGCTGCGAACCTGGCCCACACTGCAATGAGCACACTGCGCGATCGACTATCGAAAGAACCGCCGCATGAACAGAGTGCCTACGTGGACCATTCTCGTCCTGCTCCTGAGCAGCTCGGCCTGCGGCCCGGATCAGGCGTCGCAAATGCTCGAAACCGCCCAGCTTGAAGAACGACAAACCAACAAGGCCCATGCGAAAGAATTGTACGAAGACATCATCCGTCACTACCCGGACAGTCCCGCCGCCAAGGCCGCTCGTGCTCGGCTGACGGAACTCGCCGGCAAGTAATCATGTCGATGGTGCCCACGACTATTGCCGCCGCGGAAACCAGGGAATGAACGCGTTCGTGGTGCGGCGATAGGTGGCGTACTCCTCGCCCCGGCTCGTCATCGTCTGAGTTTCGGTCCAGGGGATCCCGGTAACCTTCAGCAGCGCCCATCCCATCGTGATCGGACCGAGCAGGGTGAGACCCCAATTGCCCAGCGGACTTGCCAAGGCCATCACCACATAGCTCCACCAGTGCAGCCATTCGAAAAAATAGTTGGGATGGCGGGAGTAGTACCAGAGGCCGTCCCTGCACACGCGGTCTTTATTCCAAGGCTTGTTCCGAAAGGCAGCCAGTTGCCCGTCGGCCACCGCCTCACCTGTCACCGCAATGCCCCACAGCAGAAAGCCGATCAAATCCCAGAAATGAAACGGCGGATGCGGATTCTGCATGACCACCAGGGGCGGAAGGGAGAACCAAGCGATAGCGGCAGCCTGTAATTGAAAATACCAGAACCGGCGGGTTGCGCCCTGCTCGCCCCAATGGAGACGCAGCGACCGATACCGTCCGTCTTCCCGTTTGCCCAACAGACGATCGAGCAGGACATGCATGCCAAGACGTGCGGCGTATAAGAACACCATCAGAGCGACCAGCACCCGTCTGGCCTGCTCTCCCGGGGCAGTACTGGCATACCACAGCACCACCAAGGCCAGCCCGCAACACCACCCGACATCGGCGATCGACAAATTCCGCACGCGGCGTTCGAGCAGCCAGAGCGCAACCATCAGGACCGCCGAAGCGGCCCAGGCAGTGAGGAGGAGGGACAGGGGATCTCTCGCCGTCATGCGATCAGCTGCCGGACATGAACCGCAAACCAACCGGATTCACCGCGCTGCATCAGGCAATTGTACAATGACCGGCTCCATCAAGACAGGGGCCGCCGGTGTCGCATAGCATTCGGCTGCAGAGCCGGGTAAGATTCACCATGAGGGAATGTGGCAAGTACCGTCACATCACACCGGAGGGACTGTTATGAAGGTGGGGTTCGCCAAAGTGTGGATCGCCGCGATGGCTGTGCTAGCTGTGGTATCGACCCAAATTGAAGCCGGTGACAATGCGTCCTCGAAAGCTGCTCATCCTGCAAAGGGGAAGACACTCTTCATCAAATACTGCGCCGGATGTCACGGAGCCCAAGGCAAAGGTGATGGATACAAGCTGCTGGGGCCCGATCCGGCGAATCTCACGGCGCCGACTACCCAGAACAAATCCGACAGTACCCTGTTGGCAACCATCCACGAGGGTAAGCCGAACATGCCGTCCTGGAAAGGGCTCCTCTCCGAACGCGACATTCACAACGTGCTGGCCTACATTCGAACGCTGCCGCAGTGATCTACCGGGCAAGGGAGGAAGAATAGTCCCAGGGGTCCTCGCCGTCCGGTGAGGCTGCGGCAAGCCATTGCCGAAAGCCCGGCAGGCGGAACGACAGGAGCGCCTGCATTTTGTCACTGCACATCGACAAATCCGGCGGGCGAGGCGGGCCATGATAGTCGGCCACTGAACCAGGCTGGATCGAGGTACGCAATGCCGGGAATCGCGTCGCCAGCAGTTCTCCGATTTTCCACCGCGATAGTCGCTCATGGCCACCCAAGTGATAGAGGCCCGCTCGGCGCTGGACGCCGAATTCCCACAGCGCTCGTACCAGGGCACCAGCCGGTAATGGACAGCGAAACTCATCTGTAAACAGCGTGAGCGTCACCCCCTTCGCCGCCGTCCGCACCATATCTTCGACGAAACTCCGGTCTCGCGTCGGTGACGTTCCCGCTGTCAGCGCTATGCGCACGACGGCATGAGTCGGATTCGCGAGCACCACCTGCTCCGCCTCCGCCTTCGTCTTCCCGTAGACATTCAGCGGATGGACGGCATCGGTTTCGACATACTGCCCCTTCGCGCCATCAAACACTTGGTCGGTGGAAAGAAAGACGAACGGCACGTGGCACGCGAGGCTGGCCAGGATCCGAGTCGCCTCGACATTGATCAGCTGGGCCTGCGCGGGATCCTGCTCACACAGACCGGTACGGCTCAACGCCGCGCAGTGAATGACGAGGTCCGGCCGGTGACGATCCCAGAGCCGTTCCACCTGCCTTTGATCGGTGAGATCGACCTCAGCCTTGGTGACGCCTCGTACCTCCCAATCAGATACCCAGCGCGGCGCGGTTCTGACAAGATACCCACCGATCAGGCCGGCAGCGCCAGTGATGAGTGCGATCGGCTTCATGCCTCGCTCCGGCCCAGACGACGGAGCTCCGGCACCTCGAAGAGTCTCGTCGTCACCGGAGGATGTTCGATGGACCACCGTAGAGCTGCGAGCATCTCCCGAATCGTGATCAATCCCAAGCGCATGGCTGCCTCCCTTGTACCCGGCAGTTGTTCCAATAGGCGATAGATGGGCTCCAGCGCCAGTGGCCACCAATGTTCGGGACCGAGAATATACCAAGGCCTCAGGATCGTGGCGACCAAGCCGGCTCGCCCGATGGCTTCTTCACAGTCACGACGCACGGCAATGTAGTCACGCATGATGGGCGCGGGACGGGCGACACTGACGTAGACGAAGTGGTTCACACCGGTCGAGGCGGCAGCCCGCACTGCGGCCATGGCGGAGGGTCCGTCAATCGCGCGGAACTGCGCTCCTTTCCAGGGTGACGGTTTGGGCACGCCGATCAGTTGAACCAGCGTATCGCGTCCTCGCACAGAATCCGCGAACGTCTCCGCATCCAACGGATCGCCGACCACGACCCGGCATCCGGCGGGAACCTTCTTCGAGGAAGACTCACGAACCAATGCCGTTACGTCATGCCCTCGTTCAAGCAGCAACGGAATGAGCCGCGCCCCTACGTAGCCCGTGCCGCCGGTGACAAAGATGCGATGCCTGCCGGTCGGCGTGGTCATGGATGGGAGAACAGCGCTGGTTTGGTCTCAAGAAAACCGGCCCAACTGCCCGTTCCGTTCATCTCCTCGCGCCCCTTCGCCACGAGCCGGGCGGCGGCGGCGATCAACGCAGCCTGATCCTCAGCCGACAAGCCCAGGTTCGTAGTGATGTGCGTGACGTGCTCGCCTAATGGATCGCTATCCGGTAACTGGCGCAATGCCACATGCCAAAACTGACAGATTCCTCCGCTCCCGTTCTGACCGACCCGAAAGGTGCCGAACATGGCTCGGTCTTGCTGAGCAGCAGAAATACCGGCGAGCTCCAATACATTGCGGCGATGACCTCTGAGCAAGGCCGCAGCAGCTGAGAGCGGTGTTTTCGCCTCGTTCCTCGGGCGGCTCGTGGCATCGATGGAGATCACCAGACAACCTTGCGGGAAGCGATCCGCCATCGGCTGCTCCGACAGGGTCTCCTCCACCACATGTATGAGCGTTCGAATACCCAGATTGTCGGCGGCGCCTCCGTCATAGGCTAGGACCGGATCGGCAGACGTGCCGTTCGTGCCTGTGCGTCCGTCGGTCAGCGTCAAGGGTTCCAGCACACCAGGGTAAGCCGCAGACATGTAGACGGCCCGGGCGATACTGAACGGCCCCAACGGGATGCCCAACGACGCGAACCGTTCCTCGGCAATGACCAGGGGATCACCGGTGACGGCATCCGTGGCATTCAACAATAAGATCGGTCGCGAGGGATTGAGGTCGGCGAAGGTCGCGCCGTGAAACAGTTGGTCGTCCAGAGCACGGATCACCGGTTCGGCGGGGATCGTGTCCCTGAAGGCGTACCGAACGATATTGTGAGGAGCGGCATACCAGGGTCCCGCCACGGCGCCTTGAATATCGCGCCCGATCTGCTCCACAAATCCGTTTTCAAAACGAAAGTCACGGTACCCTTCCAGCGCATAAGATGCTGCAGGCAGGGCACCACCGGACACGGCCGAAAGCACATCGACCTGTGATAACAGGCCGACCCGGTCGAGCTCCTTCAGGACGGCCGCCCCGAAGACGGCCGCGCGACTCCCTCCGCCGGAGAACGCCAACCCGACGAACCGGCCATCCGCCAATTCTTTTTCACCGAGCTGAAGTGTGGCTCGGTTGGCAGGAAGCAGCTTGTCAGCGGGGATGGTCGAGGGGGGGCCGAGCGGCGCGCAGGACGTCAAGGTCAGCAGGAGCATCAAACTCCATCGGCACCTACCGAGTTGGGAATGCGGGCTCATGCCTTTATTTACGGAGAGAACGCGAGTTTGGATGCCGCTTGTGCTTAGAATTGAAAGCCCACCCCAAAGATGTGCGCGTCATCGATCTTTCTTCGACCGGGTGTAGGCTAAGCACGGTCGTATAGTCTTCGTCGACATGGGCCACACCCACAGTACCAGACAGGGCGGTCTGGCCTATACTCAAGAATTGATATCCCGGGAGACCCCCACCAACATCGTGCTCCATCGTCACGATCTCGCCAGGTACGAGGAATCATAGCCCGTTGCCATCGCTTTGTTCCACCGTGCACTACCAACCGCCACGTGGGAACGGCGACGCGTCCGACTCCATCGCTCAAACCGGTACCCGCCGAGCTGCCGAGTGAAGCCGCAGCCACCGAAGGACGCAAGACAAGCCCGGCTCAGACCGGACTCGGCCTGAGAGCCGCTCCTCCAGGGGTCGTGATTGAAGGAAGGTTCTGAAACAGCGCGGCCCCGGCCTCGATCCCGCCACAGACCAACCCGGCGGCGACGTCGGCAATACAGACGACAGCCGGCGCCGGGTCCGGCCCCAACTTGATCGGATTGCACATCCCCACCACCGCGCCGAGGATTCCTCCGGCGAAGGCCACGTCCGAAAGGGGATCGAATTTCCTGTCGTTCACGAATGCGTTGATGGTGGCGGCGAAGAGTCCCAAGTTACACAGGCTGTAAACCCAGGACGATGGCTGCCCGGGAGCGTTAAGGATCGCGGTGAACCCGCACCAGGCAAGCACCATGAGGCCCATGCCGTAGAGCAGCCAGTCCTGTTCGCTCGGCGTATCGTTACTGATCATGGGGAAGGTACATACGGCGCCGACCACGCCTAATCCCGCCGAGATACGCGACATGAGCGGGTCGCCGTCACTCCCTGCGGCATCCGAAACGCCGTTGACCATGCCGGCGACAAGCGTCACCAGTCCGCTCATCACGCCCAGGACCTTCGCCGCAACGGGGCTGTATCCGACTGCGCCGAGTGCAGCCCCGACATCCTGCGAGGGGAAACGCCCCGTCACGACTTTATAGAGAATGGTCACCGGAATCGCCCCCACCAACAGAAGGAGATTCAGGATCGTCAACGACTCGCCCGTGAGGCTTTGATAGAGGCCGGTCAACACAGGTATCTGAATCTCGGCGTTGAGTACGCCCATGACGGCACTGATCAGGTCCTCGACGACCTTGATCATGCCGTCAAAAAATGCGTTGCCGATCGCCAGGGCACCGACCAACAACGTCTCAACCGCATCGATGACGTTGACGAGCAGCGTCGAGAAGAACGCACTGGCCGAAGTGGCATGGAACAAATTCGTGAAATCGGACTGGAACTGAGTGAACGAACTCGCCAGATCGCCGTCGCCGGTGAGACGCGCGACGAACGCGTTGAAGAAGTCTGTGAGCGGATCGCCATCGCCGGTCCGCGAGCGTGTCCGACCGGTTGACGACGAGGCGATGGTGGCTGACGGCAATCCTGTCTTCAGCTTGTGCAGGGGCCACGCGCATTGCGTGGCGTGCGACGAAGCACCGGATCCGCCTGCCGGCCCCACGGTGAACAGGCTGTGCGGGGTCGCACCCATCCCTTGCATATCCTTCAACCCCGCGTTCGGACTCGAGGTCTGCAGGCTCTGCCGCAGCTGATCGAAGAACCCTTTAATCGCGGTTTCGCCCTGCATGAAAAATGTGTCGACAGTGTTCGTGATGTGGGTATCGATGTTCGCCAGGAGATTCGAGACCTGGGTGTTGACCTGCCCAACTAACCATTTCTGCGTCTGGAGGATCTCGCCGAAATCGAGCAGGACGCTGAGCGCCTCGACCACGTCGTCGATCGCTTTCTCGAGCATCTTGAAAAACGAGCCAAGGAAAGGAAAAACGTCATCCAATATCTTCAGCACCGCCTTGAAGACCTTGGCCACGTTATCGACCACGTAGGCGATGCCGACCATGACGTCTTCGGCCACACTCACAACGATATGCGTGATCGTCGTGACGGCGTTCTTGAGCCAATTCCAGAAATCCGTGAAGATGTTGCCGGCCCGGCCCGATCCTCGCGCGCTCGGCGGCAGATCCACCTCCGCATTCCAGGGCTGGCCGGGGAGCGCGTCGATCGCGGCGCGCGCCTCGGCCGGCGACAAGGGGACGAACACCGGATAGGTGTTCGACGGCGGGGGGGTGGGGTCGCGCGGGTCCGCGATCCAGAGGGCCGCGCCGACAGGCTCTGTGATAGCCATTGGCCGAGCAGCCGGGATATTCAAGCAGAAGTGCGCGGCGCCGGCAAGGTCGCCGTAGGCAAAGTAGTTGTTGGGCGGCAGCGCCGCGGTCGTTCTCCGCGTGCTCTTCCTCAGCGGGGACGCACGACACATCACGCGGTCGAACGCGGACGCGGCCGAGTTGCTCGATCCCTTCACGCCGATGCCCTGGGACACCTGCTGGATCGAGTTTGCGATCTGCTGCGGCTGATTGGCCTGCTTTTCGTCGTCACTGAAGAGCGGCTTGCCGCTGTAGGCGGTCGCCGTCATCAGATTGATTGTGTCCGGATCGGTATCGTTCACGTTCGCGTGCGCGGTCGTGACGCGCACATGGAACTCCTCGTCAGGATAGACGACGATGCGCTCGTACGGGTCCATGAAGCTCGCCCAGAGGCGGAGCGGCGATGCGAAGTAGTCAGCGGCGTTGCTGGCCACCGCAAGAGCCCCGTCGATGCCGGTCTTGACCTGTGCGAAGTCGGCGTCGCCCGGGCCGACGGTATAGGGTTGGCCGTCGACGGTGATGGCCGTGTCCGGCTGATCCGCCCAGATCTTCAATGCCGCGTGCGGCTGCGGATTCTTTTGATTGTCGACGACGGTGACATGCGTTTGATACCGCGCGAGCGGCTGCCCTGGCACCGAGTCGTCGTAGTCCGTCATCAACTGCGAGTCGCTGATGAAGTCCCGCAGTGTCTGCGGCCATTCATCGACCCGAACGCCGAATACCTGGGCGACCTGATTGGCGGGATTCCCGGAAGGATCGGAGTCGGCGCCGGCGGCGTAGACCACGCCGTTCGTATGGTCCTGCGTGAGCGTCGTGATCTGCGTCAACCCCGTGGGGACGCTCATGATCTCGCCATTCGCGGGATCCAGGCCGTATAAGTAGCCGGCTTCGTTCTGCGTGTCGACGAGCCCGTACACCACCGTCAAAGCCCCGGTCACGTCCTTGTACAGGAGCGGGGTGGTCGAGACATACGGCCCGACACGTTGTGAGGTCTTATAGGTCTTCAGGGGCGTCAGGTCGTTCCCGAGCGCACACAGGGTGGCGGTCTTGTCGGCAAACCACAGCGCGGGACTACCATTGGTGAGCGCCGATGCCGGGTCGACGACAAGGCCGGTATAGACCTGGTTGTTCGCCTGGTTCGGCAGCATATAGGTGCCGGTGGTGTGCCTGCCTGCCGGGTCGGCGAGCACGATCGCATCGGCGGCATTGACGACGAGTCCTGGTGCAAGCGTCCCAGAAAAATTGCCCTGGATCTGCACGGGCGGGGTCAGCGTCTGATCGATGATCACGGCGGGGAGCGTCGTGGAGTGCAGTGGCGTGACGTGCGGCCCACTGCCATCCTGTGTCTTGCACTGGGCCAAGTACAGGTAATGGGTCGGAGTCGGAACCTGGGCGGTCTCGGCGAAGAAATACCACAGCGCTGCATAGACGTGTCCGTTCGCAAGCAGGGGCGCCGCCACGCGCCGGTTCGGACTGTTGGACCACGATTGGGGTGCGGGGACGGACCACCGCCACCTGGGTGTGGGCGTTTGGCCGCCGATCCCTTGCGCGAGCGCCGCACGCGTGTCGAACAGGTATATCGTGTTCGTGCGATCGCCGAAGCACAGATTCGGTCCGCTCACCACCGGCGCGGAATCGGCCCCGCCGGGAGTGCTGAACGACCATTTCTGCTCCAACGTTCTCGCATCCAGCGCGATCAGCGCGCCGGTGTGTGCGCTGCTCTCGACTATCGGGGAGACCGTCGCGTAGACCAGCTCGTTGAGCGGATCGAACGCCACGCCGCGATAGATCACGTTGCCGCCCATGGGTTGCGGTGTGCGCGCGACCTCCTGGCCCGTGTGAGCATCCAGCGCCACCACGACCGAGCTGGGAATCGTCGTGTCAAGAGACACGATATAGAGATTGCCGAGTCCCTGCGCAATCTGATTGCTCGCGTGCCAACTCGCGTAATACGACTGCGAGGTCTTGAAGACGTAGGGCGACTCATAGCGATACACACCCATGCTGCCGTCGCCTTGCTGCGCCAGGCAATGCGCAGTGCCGAAACCGGTGCTCGAAACCTTTTGGACGCTCGATACGACCCCCGGATTGATCGGGATCGCCGCCGCCGCCGCGCTTCCTTCGGAAATGAAGCAGTACGCGTTGGCGTCGCCGCCCGTGCAATGCCACAGCGTGCCGTCGGAGTTGGCGGCCATGTGCGTAGGCGCGCCCACCAGCGGCACCGAATTGAGGACGCGGTGCGTCGCATCGAAACTGTGTACCCCGTTGTTGCAATCGCGCACCCACACATGCGCGGCATCGCCGGCCGCGACTTGCTCGAGATTGCTGCTCGCGGTCGCCACAAGTTGCCATTGATCTGAGGCGGCGTTCCATTGCGACAAACTTGGTGACGCGGCGGCGCACACGTATGCGCTCCCATCGGCGCCCGTCGACACCGAGGCCGCCGCGCCGGCGCCGGGCCTCGCGTTCCATTGCTCGCCGTCATGCATGACCACGCCGCCGGCCCTCGTGGCGACCCAGAGGTTCCCCATGCGTCCGCTCGGGGCGTGCTGCAGCTGGGGATGCCAGACCGCCGGCCAATCCCTGTTGGCGGCGGCGATATATTGCGGCGTCGGCGTCTTCGGCCCATTCGCGCTGAACGTGACGAGCGCCGGACCTTTGTAGACGACGGTCTCGGAGCCCTGCAGGAACGCCGCATCGATGCCGGTCGCCGCCCAGTCCAACGGAATCCGGTTCTGCCAGACGGGGAAATTAGCGATCGGTGCGGGCCCGGCGGTCACCGTCTTGCTTGAGAGATTGACGGTGATGTATTCCGCGCCTCGGAACAGACTCACGTTGACGCTGCCGTCGGAGTAGACGGCATCGACGACGCCTTGTACCCAGTGTTGCGTCTGCGGCCAGCCGGCGAGATCGGTCAGCATCGTGCGGGGCACGGAACCGTCGGCGGCGAGGTACGCTCCTCCGTTGAACAAATACAGCACGCGGTTAACGTTCGCGGCGCCCCTCACCCCGAGCTTGAAGGAGTCCGGCAACGCAGGCCAATTCGTCGCGATCGGGAGCGGCGCGCTCACGCTGCCGCCCGAGTCCGTGGTGACATACTGACCCTGACGAAACCAGTACGCCGTGGAGCCGATCTGGCACGCCGCATCGATGCCGGCGCCAAAGGGATTCCACTGCTGCGCGCCAGGATCGAACACATGCGGTGCCCCGCTGGCGTCGATGGCCCACAGTGTGCCGTCCCATCCCATTGCGATGTCGGTCGGCGGACCGAACAGGAGTGAGGAAGGGATCGCGGTGAACGTCGGCTGCTGGAAGCCGCCCAGCTGCGATCCGCTCACGCGACCGACGGATGTCGTGCGCCGAGAGGCGCCGAGAGGGCGCGTCGTCCTCCGCTTGCTCCCACCCTTCTCCTTCACCAGCCGCAGGCCGCGCCGCATGCGTCGGTTGAACGTGACGGGGAAGGTCCCGAGGTTCGGACGAGCCTCCCCGGCTGGGAACACGGTGGGCAACGCAGCATGTTCCGTGACGACGGCCGACGCGAGGTCAGCCAGCGTAGACGCCGTGTCGAAAGAGGCGGCCGGAAGACGTCGGATACCATGGGCGGACATCGGGCGGGGCATTAACGCAGCAGCCTGGGCGTGGAGACGATGCGTCGTTGCGGCGATAGACATGCGGTTCATCGTGGCCTCCTTGTTGGGAATCACACGTGTCGTTCGTTCATGCCGAGACGCTCACGCCGGCGTAATCGTCACGAGGGCGGTGCCGAACACCGTCGACATCACATCGCTCGTCGCGACGACCAGCACCGGCTGTGGCACCGTGATTTGCGCCGGCGCCTGATATACGCCGCTCGCCGAAATGGTTCCGATTCCCGCCGGCAGGACACTCCAGGTGACGGACTGGTCTGTAGACCCGATCACGTCCGCCGTGAACTGCTGGGTTTGTCCCGGCGTCAGAGGCTCGCTGACGGAGGACGGGGTAACCGCGACGTTGGCTGGATTGGTCGCAGCCAGGACGACGAGCGCGACCCCCTGTGCGGTCGGGTCTGTCTTGCTCACTGCGGTGATCGTCACCGCCTGCAGTCCCTGTATGCCGCTCCAGGGCGGCGTATACAGGCCGTTGAACGAGATTGTTCCACGTTGCGGGGACATCGTCCATGTCACGCCCCCGTTTCCGACACCGGCACCGGCCGCGATGAACTGCTGCGGTTCCGCTGCACTGCTCGACGGAACAATGTACGCGAACGACGGGCTGACCAACACGCCGCCCGGGACCAGCGTGACAACCACCGCCCCGACCCCGTTCGCCGATATGACATCGGTTTGCGCTTGACGGATCGACGGCGGCGCGGTGTAGAGCCCCCTGCTCGAGATCGTCCCGAGCTGCGCCGTCCAGGTGACACTGGTCGCTCCGCTGGCCGTGAACTGTTGCGTTTGCCCCGGACCCAGGAGGACTTGGACCGGCGTCACTACCGCCCCCTGCTTCTGCACATCGCCGAAGATCACGAGGTCTCCGGGTACGTACACATCCTGCAGCGACAGGATGTGTTGCGCCGGGAACAACAGATTACTGACGGCGAAGGCGTTTACCTGGGGGAACTTGAACGTGAAGAGCCCGTCGAGCACCGGCGCCGCCTTGTCGACGATCCGTTGGCCGACGACGTTCCCCGCACCGCCCGAGCCAAAGAGCAAATCGAAGACGCTGCTCTGATCAAAGGTGATGCCGACCGACGGAGTCCCTGTGAACGTAATGATCTCAGTGGCAGGATCGACGGCACCGAGACAGGCGGCGCTTACCGTGGCGTGCATGCCCACCGTGCCATCGGTATAGTCCATGCCGAATTTCGACAAGGTACCCTTCGCCCACGACTGCTCCCAGGCCGAACTACCCGCGATGGAGATGTGGCCCTGCGGATCAGGCCCGATCATGGTCTTGGGGAAAATCACGACCACCGATTGCCTGGTGACTTGCATGCCGGATCCCGTGCCCGACACGTATTCATTGTCATTTTGGTCGTAATAGTCGGCGACCCCGGCGTTGATCATGCCGCCGGACGTCTCCAGCGTGTAGGTGACTTCGGGGCTCCCCTGTGCCTGGCTCGCCGACACGATAACGCCGTAGGCAACAAAGGCGTTCTGAAAGAAACCTTTGAGGATGTTCGCGAACAACACTTGGCTCGACACGATGAGCGCAGCCGAGTAGCCTTTCGGAATGATGTCGGCGATCGGCAGTGAGGTCTGCGATCCCCCGGCGGGATTATAAGTAGTGGGAATGAACATCAGGAGCCGGCCCTTGTCGTTGGAATCGGTGGCATCGAATTGAGTGGCAAACTGAAAAGTGCCGGCCGGGGTGAGGTCTGTGCCGCCGGGCGTACAGACGAGGGTGCCGAGCTTGTATTGGAAGTTCTGGATGTTGTTTTGCAGCCAGCCTAAAAAGTACTGTCCCAGTGTGGTCTCGGCGGCTCCTTGTAAATTGAGATGGCTCGTGAACTTCGACCCATTGGCGATATCGAGAACCACGTCATGGTTGGCCTGTACGCTCCCGCTCACGCTGGTGAACGGCACCACGCCGGTCAGCGAATACTGGTCGCCCGGACAAATCAGCTGGGTTCCCAACAGCGTGGTCGCGTCCCCGCTGGTTTGCACGGTGTAGACCAGCCCGGAGATGAAATTGATCGAGAGGATAACGTCTCCTGGGTCGAGACTGGGATCGAAACTGATCAATGGGGGACCGAGCGTGAGATCGATGAACTGGACCGAGATGTTCTCGATCACCGGAACGGTGGCATTGATCGGAGGCAGCGTCGTCCCTTGCTTCACGTGTGCAACGTACTGCTGCGCGAGCAGATCGTTGATCAGATCCGCCTCCATCGCGCACACGACGTCATAGCCGCAGGTAATGGTCTTGCCATACATCTGCGCAAGGATCGACTCCAACGGATCCGCTCCAATTGCGACAGCGGCATCGTGAGTTTCGTCCATGACGACCTCCTTATGTATGTAACTGCGGTGATGCGCCGGAAGGCCTTTGGCACGGGAGGACTACATCGGCATGATCCCTAGTGGTTTCCCTAGTACGCCTCGCGCCGGAACTTGTCAAGGCGCGAAACCCATAGGCGACACATTAGGTTATGTGTTCGATTGCCGCGTAGATGAGAATGGGATGCCGCATCATCATGCGTATGTCAGACACGACGCATCTCGCGGCTATCCTGTCTTAGGATGCATAAAACTCGAGGCGGTGGTGAGTGGAATTCCACGGCTTGACAGCCGTGGCCCTGGTTATCAGCCAACTGGGCGGAACCAGCCAAAGCACCGACACAGATGCGTCTCACCACAGCACAATTACTTACGTAAGCGGGTGAACGGATATGGAAACAGGCTCTTTCGGTTAGTTTCTGGTCAACTTGCGATACCTGATTCGATGCGGCTGGTCGGCTTCTTTGCCGAGCCGTCGCTTCCGATCGGCTTCGTATTCGCTGTAGTTGCCCTCGTGCCAGACCACTTTGCTATCGCCTTCGAAAGCCATGATATGCGTGGCGATACGGTCCAGGAACCAGCGATCGTGGCTACTGATGACCGCACAGCCGGCAAACCCTTCTAACCCCTCTTCCAAGGCGCGCAACGTGTTCACGTCGAGGTCGTTGGTCGGCTCGTCGAGGATGATCAGGTTGGCGCTTTCTTTCAGCATGCGAGCCAGGTGCACACGATTGCGTTCCCCACCAGACAGGTCCTTCACTTTTTTCTGCTGGTCGGTCCCGGCGAAGTTGAAGCGGGCACAGTAACCGCGGGCATTGACCTCAGCCTTGCCCAGCATCACCGTGTCCTGCCCATCGGAGATGATTTCGTAAACGGTCTTGTTGGGATCGAGGCTGCGGTCCTGATCGACGTAGCCGAGCTTGACGGTTTCGCCGATCTTAATCGTGCCCGCATCCGGTTTTTCTTTCCCGATGATCATCCGGAACATCGTCGTCTTGCCTGCACCGTTGGGGCCGATCACGCCGACAATCCCGCCTTTCGGTAGGCTGAATTCCACATTCTCGTACAAGACATTGTCGCCGAAGGCCTTGCTGATGCCTTTCGCTTCCACGACGACGTCGCCCAGGCGAGGTCCCGGTGGAATGTAGATCTCCAGCTCGGCAGCCAGCTGATCCTGCTTCTGGTTGACGAGTTCTTCGTACCGATTGAGCCGCGCCTTGCCCTTGGACTGGCGGGCCTTCGGCGACATCCTGATCCACTCCAACTCATGTTCGAGTGTTTTTTGGCGTTTCGACTCGGCCTTCTCTTCCTTCTCCAGCCGATCCTTCTTCTGTTCGAGCCAGGCGGTGTAATTGCCCTGGAAGGGAATGCCGTGGCCGCGATCCAATTCCAGAATCCACCCCGCCACGTTGTCGAGAAAATAGCGGTCGTGCGTCACGGCGATGACCGTGCCCTTGTACTGCTGGAGGTGTTGCTCCAGCCATTGCACCGATTCGGCATCCAAGTGATTGGTCGGCTCATCAAGCAGCAGAATGTCTGGCTCTTGAATCATGAGACGGCACAAGGCCACGCGGCGCTTTTCGCCTCCCGAGAGGACGCTCACTTTTTGATCGGCAGGCGGACAGCGCAGGGCGTCCATGGCAATCTCAAGTTCACTTTCGAGTTCCCAGCCATTCGCCGCCTCGATCTTCTCTTGCAGTTGCGCCTGCTTGTCGATGAGCTTCTCCATCTCATCGGGACTCGCATCGCCCATGCTGTTGCTGACCGCTTCGTATTCATGCAGTAAAGCGACCAGTTCTTTCTTGCCTTCTTCGACCACCTCTTTCACGGTCTTATTCGGGTCGAGCTGCGGCTCCTGCTCGAGCAAGCCGACGGTGTAGCCCTTAGACCGAGTGATCTCGCCCACATAGTTGGGGTCCACACCGGCGATGATTTTCAGCAAGGAGCTTTTTCCGGACCCGTTCAACCCCAGCACACCGATCTTGGCTCCGTAATAAAAACCCAGGTAGATATCGCGGAGGACTTGTTTCTTGGGCGGATAGACCTTGCCCACCCCGACTAGTGAAAAAATCACTTGCTTATCGTTCGTCGCCATAGCCATCCTCAGTAGAGTGTGAACCGTCTGTTCGACCGTGCAATCGATGACCATAACAAAGCGCGGCCGTATTCACAACCGCGCGAGGGTGTCCTGCTCATGATGCCAGACGCACGCATTCAGCGAAGATCCTGCCGCACCATCCTGGCCCTGTTCCTGCTGCTATTGGCCTGGATGGGCCCCGCCCTTGCCGACGACCGCGAGCAGCGCGATTTGGTGGACCAGTCGCGCATGACCCTTTCGAACTTTCTCGCCGATTCCAGCATGACGTGGTTTCGCGATCACATCCAAGATGCCAAGGGCCTGTTCATCGTGCCGCAATACATGAAAGGCGCCTTGATCTATGGCGCAGCCGGCGGCAGCGGCGTCTTTGTCGCCAAGGATGAGAAGACCGGCGAATGGAGCGAGCCGGCCTTCTTCACGATGGGAGCCGCTAGTTTCGGCTTTCAGTTCGGCGCGCAAATGTCGGAGGTGGTCTTGCTGGTGTTGACGCAACGCGGGGTGGATTCGCTGCTGCTCGGTAATTTCAAACTGGGGGCGGATGGATCGGTCGCCGTCGGACCGGTCGGCGCAGGGGTCTCCGGTGCGACCACACCCAACCTCAGTGCGGACCTCTTGTCATTCGTGCGGGCTAAAGGCCTGTTCGCGGGGGTGTCATTGGAAGGAGCGGCCTTGATCAGCCGGGATGAGTGGAGCCGAGCCTACTATGGTAAACCCGTCACGCCCACCGACATCGTCATCCGCCGCGAGGTGAGGAATCCGCATTCTGAGACGTTGCGTCAAGAAATTCTCAGAGCCAGCGGTGGACCGTAGCGCCCAGCTTGATCTATAGAATTGCTAGTGTGCACCCGCATACCCTCCACCCCAGCTCGCTTCGACCTGGCCGGACGGAAGTGAGGCCGTTGCCTGGCGCGCGACTATGCCCTCTCATGAACCAAGGACCGTCTTGACCGCGCGCATAGTTCACAGTTCACCGCACCTTGGAGCACGCTCACCGGCAGGAATTCGGTTCTGCTCAGAGGGCACCCAACTGAGTCAATGATATCCGGCCCTGTTCCGACAATGCGTTAGCTGATGACAGCAGAACTTGTGCTTATCCGTGTGTTTTGCACAGCACCGGAATCGAATTTTAGATAAACAGGCTTCTCATTCCTCAACATGTCGATGACGTTCGACATATCTGAATATCGAAAAAACAGCATGTATGTATTCTCGCCGGGGTTGCCCCTGCCTGCCTTCACCGCCTGGGGTAACGGAAGAGTCCCTCCCTTAAACTGCAGGGTAATGAGATGCCCTCCGACTCCTTCACACAAGATGTATGCCTTGTCATCTTCCTTTGATGAGTACTGGTAATACTCATAGCTGGCGATTTCTACTACGTCAGTAGGCATGGCGCCTTCTCCTTTTCTTCGATGTGAACGCCCTAAGAAGCATTTTGATCCTTCATGCAATTACAATGAATGGACCAGTTCAACACCGATCCTCGCCTTTGCAGCCAGATCGGCAAGACCGGCGCGAGCCTGTTCCGCATTGCGCACCGGGTCCGTAAATGCGAATCGCCCACCCTGCATCCGATCAGGCGTTTTGACCCGCAGGTGAAACCCCAGTCGGTCCATCGTCGTGATACTCGCCTGCTCGGCATCCAGCTTGCCGCATTCTCGTGCCAACAGCAGGAGCGTCTCCTGTTGCGCCGTATTCATCTCACGAATGAGGTCCGCAGCGGTCTCGGCTAATGGATCGACAGACGCAGCCATGTAGTCGGCCGGTGCCACCCAGCCCATCGACCCAAACCCGCCGACAAAATAGATGTCCGCCAAGGCCATGCGGAAAAAGTTAAAGTCGTCGAAGTCCACCCAGTAGGCCGCGTTCGCATGACGAGCCAGGTATCGTTCGCGCACCGATACGGCCTTGTCCTTCGGCACCTTCGTCACCGACCCCATCAGCGTCACCCTCGCTGCGCCCAGCGGATCCCGCTGGCTCTCCGGGGGCGTGATCAGCAAGCTCGCCCGCGGATCGCCCAGCAGGTTCTGTGTATGCATCGCCATGGCACTGATCAAAAAACTCGGCTGGCCCTGGTCGTCCAACCCATACGGCATCACCGACCCGAAGGGCCAGCCCGGTTGCTTACGCGAGAGGGTCGACAGTCCGCCCGTCTGCTGCAGATGCACCAAGGTCCTGGCCTTTTCGGCATGGGACGGTTCGGGAACGTCAGGACCGTCCGAGTCCGGTCCGCTGTTATGTGCGCCTAACGATGACATGAACTCCTCGCTTTCCTAGCAGGATGCGGAAAAGCCCTCCAGCTGCGGCCTTGCTGGACGCCCTTTTCCACACCCTGCGGTTTGTATTCCCGCGGATAGCACGTGAGGTTCAGATGCCCAAATCCTGCGTAAGCCGCAATTCCGATTCGTCGATGATTTCCTCCAGACAGGTAAAACAAGGAAATGGAAACTGGTCGACCGGAATCGCACAGACTTCGCCCACCGGCGATTCGTCCAGCGCCGGACCGCCGCATTCTTTGTGGACTAAAACCAACATGGTTATTCCCTCACGACCAGCTGCCGGAAGGTTTCCACATGTTCCGGGCTGCTCAGCCGATGATCGCCGGTTTTCAACAGCAGCTCGATAGGAAACTCCGGGTCCTGCGATAGCACATGCTGGGCGAAGGCCCAACTGCCTTCCGGGTGGATGACCATATCTTGCAAGCCGTGCAGAATGGTCGTTTTGACGCGGCGCGGCATGGTGAAGCGCCGGCGCCAGAGCGCCTGGCTGTCTTCGACCCAATGCCAGGGAATCGGCGCCTCCTTGTGCAAGGGCTCGTCATCCCAGGGCATGGCACCAGCCGACTGCCACAGCTCGCGCCGCTCAGCGGAGATTTGCGTCGCCCGCAGGTCCATCATATTGAACGCCGGGGCGATCAATATGAGTTCTTCGACGACCGCTTGCTCCTGCGCGACCAACCAGGCCAGCCAGCCGCCGAGAGAGTTGCCGACAATCGTCACCGGCGGACCATCGGCCAACAGATTCGTGACGGCCTCCGCGTCTTCCAACCATTGCCGCAAACGGTACTCGCCCCATTTCCCCCCGGAATCGCCCCAGCCGCGAAAGTCAAAGCAGCAAAAGCCCCATCCCCGCTCCTGACACCATTGCGCAAGCGCCTTGCTCTTATTGCCCCAGCGTTTGGAGAGAAAACCGGTGATGAACAGAATCTGGCGGTCTTTGCCGAGGGAGCGATCGCCGCGGAGGATGGTGCCGTCAGCGCCGGTGAGTGTGAACGGTTCCATCATGCCCTAACGCAAGACCTTCAGGAGAAAACTGCCCATCTTGCGCAACACCGCCTCTGGAATTTCATGGCCGCCGCGAAAGGGCTGCCAATCAACCGTCACCCCGGCCTGCAGAAATTCATCGCGCAACCGTTCGGCCATGGCATAGGGCAGAATCGGGTCCTGGGTTCCGTGGCTCTGGAAGAGCGGCAGCCCCGTCCGCTTCGTCAGCAACGGCCCCCATTCCTGTTTGGCCACCAGGGTTCCGGAGAGTTGGATGAGTCCGGCATAGGACTGCGTGCTGTGCAATAGCGCATCGCAGGAGAGCATCGCGCCTTGCGAGAAGCCGCCGAGGACCGTCCGCGCGGGGTCGGCCCCCAGTTTCCCATGCAGGTCATTCAACAGGGTCTTCATGCGCTCGCGCGCTTCGGGAAGCCCGCGCGGGATTTCACCCGACATGTCCCTGATTCTCCCCGCCGTTCGATCCGCCTGAATACGAGCCATGTCGATCATCCACCAGGCGCGCGAATCGCCGAATCCCATCGGGATGGAGATCGGCGCTTCAGGAAATATAAAACGCGTGGCCGTAGGCGCGTCCAGGTATTCGCTGAGCGGCACGAGATCGTCGCCCGGCGCACCGAAACCATGGAGCAGCACCACCAGGGGGCCGTTGCCTCCGCCCTTGCCGTCGGTCCCACCGGTCAGTCGAACCGTGAGGCCGCCGAGTTTTTCAACACGCATCACACAACCTCGTGCTCGTTGTCACTAGACGGTCGACACTAGATTCGATTCACGACGAACAACTCACGCTGATATGTTTGCCCCAGTTCGGAGGCGCGGCGGCGTAGGAATTCATGCCGGGGTGGTCTGTATACGGATCGTGAAGCAGGCTCAGCAGGCGGTCTATCTCGGAATAGTCTTTTTGCTGCGCCTTCTCGATGGCCCCTTGAGCGAGATAGTTGCGCAGGACATACTTAGGATTGACGCGATTCATGCGGGCGCGTCGCTCCTCGTCGCGGCTCTGTTCGTTCTGCAGTCGTTCGCGATACTGCTCGGCCCAGGCATCGAACCGCTCAGGATTCAGGAAATGCTCGCGCAACCGCTCGTTCTTCTCGCCGGGGTCGGATGAAAAGGTGCCGAGTTCGCGCCAGAAAATGGTGTAGTCGACGCGGCTGCCCACCATGAGCGACTTGAGCTCCTGCAACAGGGACTCATCCTCGCCGCGGTCCTCCACTAAGCCCAGCTTGGCGCGCATGTGCTGATGATAATGCCGATCGACCGTCGCCTGGTAGCCATCGAGCGCGGCTTTTAATTCTTCCTTGGGCGCGAGCGGCAACAGGGTTTGTGCCAGGCAACTCAGGTTCCAAAGCCCGATGTAGGGCTGCTGGTTGAACGCGTAGCGCCCGTTATAGTCCGAGTGGTTGCAGATGAAGCCGGGGTCATAATCGTCCATGAATCCATAGGGGCCATAATCCAGGGTGAGACCGAGAATCGACATGTTGTCGGTGTTCAGCACGCCGTGCGACCAGCCGACCGCCTGCCAATGCGCAATCAGTTTCGCTGTGCGCTCGACGACTTCGGCGAAGAAGCGGACATATTTGTCGGCGGCCTGCGCAAGATCAGTAAAATGCATGTCGATCACGTAATCGGCCAATCGCTGCAGATGCTCGTGCTGCTTGCGGTAGTAGAAAATTTCAAACGTGCCGAACCGCACGTGCGACGGCGCCATCCGGACGATCGTCGCGCCCGTTTCGACCTGCTCACGATAGACCTTATCCTCGCTGCCGACCAGGCAGAGCGCGCGCGTGGTCGGGATGCCGAGTCCATGCATCGCTTCGCAGCACAGATATTCACGAATGGCCGAGCGGAGCACGGAGCGCCCGTCGCCGCCGCGCGAAAACGGCGTCATACCCGCGCCCTTTAAGTGCAGGTCCCAGCGCTCACCGCGTCCATTGAGGATCTCCCCCAACAGAATGGCCCGGCCATCGCCCAGCTGCGGGACATACACGCCGAACTGATGGCCGGAATACAACATGGCCAGCGGCTCCATGCCGGGAATCAGCAGACTCCCGCCGAACACCCCGGCGAATTCCGGTCGTGCCGCCTCCTGAGGGTCCAGATCGAGCAACTCCATCGCTGCCCGGTTCACGCTGATGAGAAACGGCGGCGTGGCGAACGGCGTCGGATTCACCTTGGCGTAGAACACCTCCGGCAAGCCTGCATAGCTATTGTCGAATGCGAGGGTTTCGAGTGTGTGAGGCGTCATACCATTTCTGTCGGTCTATCAGCGAAAAGGCCAGCCGACACCCAAGCAGGATGGGTCATGGAGCCCGCCTTCCTCACCTTATCGAAAGTTGGTTTCGAGATCGGAGTCCAGGGTAAAGACGAAAATGCGCTCGCCGACCACCGTGTCGATGTCGGTGAACAGGGCCGTGATCTTCGCCCCGATCAGGTCCGTCACCTGTTCACAGAGCCGTTCCCGGCCCTGGGCGATGAGATTTTGACGAAGCCGCTTCACCATGTCGATGCCTTCCGCCGTTTTGGCCAGTTGCCGCTCCGCCGGCGTCAGCACCCCCTTCAGCCGCACGACCAGCATGTCCCGCACAATGAACACGCGGACCTCGTCGGGGCCGCGGCCCAGAAATTCCTGTTCGAACTTGATGATCGCCGTCCGGACAGCAGCTTCCTTTTCTCCCTTGCTCGGCACAGGTAATACGATCCTTCTCGAAGATTGAGGGTGATGCGTGGGGGCGATTATAGTCACCGCCGCGTGCGGACGCCAACCCCCCCGGCCAGGCACGCACCCGTCGATCGAGCTCCTCCGGCCCGCGAGCGCGCCCCGTCGCCGACTTTTCGCTTGCAATTGCGAGGGTGGCACGGATACATCTAACGTCGTTTTCCGGTGGTGCCGACGAGAGGCCGTGAATCGTGCGCGGTCCGGACCCACTTCATTGATGCAATGAGACAGGCAGTAGGGTCTTGCCGGTGTTTCCTTTCGGGGAAAGGCCGGGGACAGTGCGGGCCAGTCGTTGGTTCCTTGTTTCAAGGACCGTCGGCTGGCCTTTTTCTTTTCATGGAACGCATGGGGTCGGCATGTCCTTCCTAATCCTCGTCCCGCTGTTGCCGTTGCTGACGGCATTCATCGTGATGACCGGCAATCGCGCCGACCAGGACCAGAATGCGAAGGCGGGGATGCTCCCCGTCGTGGCGGCCTTTTTAGGTAGTCTCCTCACCTTGGTGTTGGTGACCTCCGAAGGCCCGATCACCGTGCAGCTGTACGACCCGACCGCCATCGCCAATGTGGCCTTCCCGATCGGGTTCTACATCGACCGGCTCAGCGCCGTCATGATGGTCCTGATTACAGGCGTCACCGCTCTCATCTATCGCTATTCCATGGGCTACATGTATCAGGATCGCGGGTATCGCCGGTACCTGGGGATGCTCGGCATCACCACCTCAGTGCTGCTCTGCATGGTCTCCAGCGCCAATCTGGTGATGCTGTTCGTCTTTTGGCAGATCCTTTCCTGGTTGTTACTGCTCCTCGCCCACAATCATGGACATGCCGCCACACTCTCCGGCGCCGTCAATACCTTTACGATGTTGCGGCTCAGCGATGCGACCTTTCTCGCGGGCATCGTCCTGGCTTATTCCTTCTACGGCACCTTTGAATTTCACACCCTGTTTACTCGCGCCGCGGAAACGCCCGTCACCCTCTTGATCTGGCCGGAACTCGGTTGGGACATGAATGGCATCACCGCAGTGACCCTGCTCATTTTCGGCGGCGCCATGGGCAAATCGGCTCAGTTTCCGATTCATACCTGGCTGCCGCGGTCGCTGTATGCACCGACGCCGATTCACGCCTTGCTGCATGCGGGCATCATCAACGCCGGGGGATTCCTGCTGAACCGGCTCGCCCCGCTCTACGGCCTGAGCCCGACGACGTTACATGTGGTCTTCGCGATCGGCATGCTCACGGCCGTCCTCGGCGCCACCATGATGCTGACACAGAACGACATCAAGAAGACGCTGGGATTTTCCACCATCGGGCAGATGGGCTACATGATCATGGAATGCGGCTTGGGGGCCTTTTCCCTGGCCGTCTTTCATCTGATCGCGCACGGGCTGTTCAAGGGGACGGTGTTCCTGAACTGCGGCAACGTGATTCATAAGGCCCGCCAGGAACCCTCGTTCCCGCCAATCGACCGTGAGACGGAGGAAAGCGAATTTTCCAACCTGACCTGGTCCACCGGCTTTTTCACGACCCTGTTGCTGCCGCTGGTCATTTTATTGGTCACTCACGGCGTGCTGCGAATCCCGTTGCTCGAATCCCAAGGGACGGTGATCTTCCTGTTCTTCATCTGGGTGACGTCCTCCCAGGCGATTCTCTCGCTGACCCGCATCCGTGCCGTGGCCTCCTGGAAAGTCTCGGCCGCCATGCTGGTGACGCTGGTCATCGTTGTCTTCACCTATCTCTTTGCGGTGGAGAGCTTCACCCATTTTCTGTATCCGAACCCGGAAGAGGTGGCCTCCTATTTCAAAGCCGCCGCGCTGCCCGGACGGTTGTTCGACAGCCTGGTCATAGGGACCACGTTACTGACGGTGCTCAGTTGGATCTATCTGTATGCCCATGCTCACGGACGCACCATCACCATTCCTGCATGGATCGAGGTCTTCCTCGTCCGCCTCTATGTCCTGTTCATGAACCGGCTCTACCTGGATCAGCTGTATCTCAACATCGGTCGCGTGGTCACGCAGGTGGCGCATCGCCTGGAGAAACGGCTCTCGTGATGGCACTCAGATTGCGCATCTCTCGCGGCGCTGCTGCGCCCTGGATCGGAGTCCGGTCGTGATTGAGCGCTGGATGACACCCTGGCTCCTCCTGGCCATCCCTTTTTTGGGCGCGGGCCTCGGCCTGCTGATGACCGCGTCCCTTCAGCGAATGAAGGCGGTCGCTCTGGCGACGACGGGGATGAGCCTGCTCGCCGTGATCGGCACCTCGCTCGTACAGAGTGAACCCGCCGCCGCGATGTCGTGGTTATGCCTGCTTCCGGTCACAGCCTTTCTCACGCTGCTCGGACAGCCCTTGCACCGGGACAACAGTTCAGCCTGGACCATGACCCTGATCCTGCTCGGTGTGGCGCTGGGGATTCTCACGAGCCGCGCGGCCGCGCATGAGTTCCTCCTCATGCTGCTCCTCGGTCTCGTCTGCAGCTTGCTCTATCGACATCAACAGGGCTCCGCGCCGGCAACCTGGCGGGGCATCTCATCGTTCGGCCTGGGCATCGTGACTACCGTGATGGCGTTGGCGCTTCCAGCACCGGCCTCGACGATCGCCTCCTTGGTCACGTGCGCCACACTGCTGCCGCTGCTGCCCCTGCATAGCGGATTCGTGGCGGCACTAAGCGTCTTGCCTGGCAATCTTCCCGCATGGCTGGCTTTTATCCTGCCAATAGTTGGTTTCCATAGCCTGTTCCTGCTGCTTCCGTCACTCTCCGGGACGGCGCTCAAGACTGTCGCCCTCCTGGCGTTGGCCGGTGCGGTGTACGGATCGCTGCGGGCCTTGATTCAGTCGCATCCCCTCCCTCGGCTGGGATATGCCGCATTGGCGTTCTTCAGTATGTTCTGGTGGTACATCGCGGATACGGGAACTGCGCCGGTCCAGGCCATGGTCTATCTCACCGCCGTGGGGCTCACCACCAGCGGGCTCCTCCTCGCGTGGTATGCCATCCGTGCGCGGTACGGGGATGTCGATTTCCGGGCACTCGGCGGGCTCGCCTATCCCATGCCCCGGTTCAGCACCCTGCTGGCATTGCTGGGGCTTGCCGCGTTGGGCATGCCGCCGTTCGGCGTGTTCTCCGGCTTCCTGGGCATGCTGCTCACGCCCGCCTTTTCCCCGTCCGGGCCGTTCGCCATCATCATGCTCGTATGGCTGACCGCCTCCTGGTACTACACCGATCTGGTGCAGCGGGTGGTCTTCGGCCGGCCGCGCCCGGATGTGCGGCACGAAGACTTGCGCCAGACAGAGTTCGCGTCGCTGGTTCTGGTGCTGCTGTTGTTGCTGATGCTCGGCACGGCGCCATCGCGCTTTTTTGAGGCCAACGCGCCGGTTCCGCCCGCGTCCGTTGTCATAACGGGTGACACATGGATCCGGTGATTCGCACCGACGAGCCGGCCGATCTCGAACCACGCCGCATGGAATTGCGAGGCATGATCCGGCTTGCCAGCGAGGTCATCGCGCAGTACTGGCCTATGCGAACCTTTGTGCACCACAATCCGTTGCACAGCCTGGAATATCTTCCGTTCACCGAGACCGTCCGACGGGGCCAACAGTTCCTGGGCGGCAACGGATACCTGCCCGGTGACATGTACCGCCGGTACTTGAAGTCCGGCCGGATTCTGATCCGGCACATCGACAACGCCTTGGTAACCCTCTCCCGCGATGAAGAGGTTGACCTCGGGTCCTGCCGCATTGCACACCGCGAGGTGCTGCGAGCCTGTCTGACTCATGGTTTGTCCACCCCGGCTCACGAGCCTCTCGATCGGCTGATGGAACGCGAACCAACTGACGAGCAGGTGGACGAGCTGGCCGAACGCCTGGACTCCTTCGCCGCACCGACCGTCCAGGAACGGATGGCCGCCACGGTCCGCGAGGATATGACCGCCCTGGGACGGAACCTGACGCTGTCGAACTGGTGCGACCGGACGCTGGGCACCACCATCGTTGATCAGATCAACAGCGAACTCGTCAAATGGTGCGAAGCCTTCCTGGACGAGGGTCACGCCACCTGGGCGATGCCGGGACGGCGCGAGGGACTCTATGCGGCCTGGAAGCAGGTGGCCGGAAAAGAATGGACGACCTGCGGCATCGCGGATAGTCGCCGGAAAATTGCGGCGCTCCCGGAACATCCCGAAGATGCGGTCTTTGACTGTCTTGAAGCGCTCGCGATCCCTGCGGAATTCCGGCAGGACTATCTCGCCCTCCAGCTCGCAGCGCTGCCCGGTTGGGCCGGTTTCATCAAATGGCGGGCGGAAGAAACCGACTACGCCTGGCAGCAAGCCTATCCCGTCGGCCTGGTGAAATTTCTCGCCGTGCGTCTCTGGTACGTGCGCGAACTCGTCCAGAAAGTCTGTCAGGAAGAGTTGGGCATCGAAGGGACCTATCCCGCGGTGATGGCCTACATGGCGCAGCAGTCGCATGCGTACTTCATGCATAAGGAATGGACTGCCGGACGACTTCCCGCCTCCATGGCCGACCGTGTCGCCCGCCTGCATGCCGACACAAGACACCGTCAGCAGGGCACGCCGGCCCTCGCCCCTGAATGGGAGCGACTCACCCATCACGATCAAATCGAATTCGGGCTGCGCCGCGAACGGGCTGCCCAGCGGGCCATGGCCAGGCGCCTGCTCACCCTCGCGCAGGCGCTCGAGATCGTGCCTACCCTTTTAATGGAGGCACCCACGAGCGCGCTTCGTCGCCTGCTGGACTGGATAGACACCTTTCCCGAATCGGCGCATGGTCCGGTGTGGCTCAAGGCCTTCGAGGCCGGATATCAGGATCACCTCTTCGGCATGTTGCTGCGCGCGCCGGTCAAACCCCAACCGGTCTCCGCCGAGCACCATCCGCCGGTGCGACCGCATTCTCAATCGGTCTTTTGCATCGATGTGCGCTCCGAGCCGTTCCGCCGCCACCTGGAATCGACCGGCGCCAACGACACCTATGGCTTTGCCGGATTCTTCGCCGCCCTCATTCGATATCGCGCCTGGGGCAAGGAACATGAGACCGAGCAGTTTCCGGTGATCATGCGCGCAAAAAACGAAGTGCGCGAGATCCCCCGCAGCTACCTGGATCATTACGTGTCTAAACACCAGTCGCGGGCCAAGCTGGTCCATGCCGGGCATACGCTGCTGCACGACCTGAAAGAAAATGTGGTCACCCCCTATGTGATGGTGGAGTCGCTGGGCTGGTTCTACGCTCTGCCCATGATGGGAAAAACTCTGTTGCCGGCTCTCTATAAACGCCTGACCAATTGGATACGACGCCTATTTGTTCCGCCGATCGCAACCATTTTGACGGTCGACAAGCTGGCACCGGCTGAAACCGAGGAGATGGTGGTGTCCGAGCAGCGCGCCTTGATCTGGAAAGCCCTGCGCGACCGGCTGGGGCTCCATGGCTCGCGGGTCGAGGCCGAATTTGTCGAGGCCCTGCGACGACGAGCCCTGGATGAGGACTCTCCCGTGGAGCCGTTTCTCAGCGAGGCGGCCAAGGCCGCCGATCTGTCGAGCGAACAACTGACCACATTCCTCGACGAACTGCAACGGCACTACCGGATCAACCGCCGTGCCGCCTCGCGCCAGAAAGAACGCATCACACGCACCGGCTTTACGCTCGAAGAACAGGTCATGACCCTCGAAACCGCCTTGCGCATGATGGGATTGGTAAGAAATTTCGCGCGTCTCGTGCTGTTCTGCGCCCACGGCAGCACCACGGAGAACAATCCCTACGAATCGGCGCTGGATTGCGGCGCCTGCGGCGGGAACGAGGGAAAACCGAACGCGCGTGTCCTGGCGGCGATGGCCAATCGCCTTCCGGTGCGTGAGCGGCTGGCGAAACGCGGCATCGTTATTCCCTCCGATACCCACTTCCTTGCCGGACAGATCGATACCACGACCGATGAGGTGCATCTCTACGATCTTGAAGATGCGCCTCCGACCCATAGGAAGGACGTGGCACGCCTCTACGACGATTTGCGGGAGGCGGCCCAACTCACCAGCCAGGAACGCTGTACCAGATTTCCCGATGTCGACACCGTACTGCCGTTCGACCAGGCATCGGCCCACGTGGCGGGGCGGAGCGCGGACTGGAGCCAGGTGCGGCCGGAATGGGGCCTGTCCGGCAATACGACGTTTATCATCGGCCGGCGGGAGCTGACCAAGGGACTGAACTTGGCCGGCCGCGTCTTCCTGCAGTCCTATGACTATCGCGAAGATCCGACGGACCGCTGGCTCGAAGTGCTGCTGACTGCCCCGCAAGTCGTCGCGCAGTGGATCAACATGGAGCATTATTTCTCGGCCGTGGATAACGACGTCTATGGAAGCGGGAGCAAGATCTATCACAACGTCGTCGGCCGCATCGGCATCATGTCCGGCCCGTGGAGCGATCTTCGACTCGGCCTGGCCTGGCAGACCGTGATGAACGACGACCTGCCCTACCATGAACCCATGCGCCTCCTCACGCTGGTTGAAGCGTCGCGGCAGGGGATGGAAAAAATCATCGCGCGGCATGAGGTATTGCAACATTTCTATCACAATGAATGGGTGCACTTGGCCGCGTTGGACCCCGAGGACGGAACCTGGTACCGGTACATGCCGTCGGGAGTCTGGCGCCGGGTCAAGCATCCCAGTGAGACATAAATCGCAACCGATCACAGCTCTGGGATAAGATCATTTTCAAAGGAGTCGAGACATGGCCGCACTCACGTTGCATCCCATGAAAGAAATTCGCGTCATCGTGTCCGGAGAGCACCGGCCGTTCGTCACCGAGCTGCTCGACAAAGTGGAAGCAACCGGGTATACGATCATCGGCAATATTTCTGGGAAAGGCCACCACGGCGTGCGCGAGGCCCACTTTATGTTCAGCGAGCAGGAAAGCCTGGTCATGATCATGGCTGTGGTGCCGGAAGAAAAGGTGGAGCCGGTGCTGGCCGGGCTGCGGCCGCTGTTCGACCGCTATTCGGGCGTCATGTTCGTGTCCGATGTCGCCGTCAGCCGGCGTGAATACTTCGGAAAGAAGAGCGCCAAGTCCTGACCCGGAGACCGGGAACCCGCCACTGGTGAGCCCGCAGAGGGAGAGAGCGATCTTGTCTTCTCACCGGTGATTGTCTACAATGTGCCCCCGTTGGCCTGTAAGAGGAAGGACGGCACGTGAAGGGATTACGGTTCGAACGGCTCGGGCGGGATCGCCACTACAACATCATCTTCCACATCGGCAGCAGCTATGTGCCGGTGAGCGACGAGACCCTCGACGAACTGAAGGCGCAGACCCTGCTGTCCTCCGAACGTTTCCTCGACCTCCTCATCGACAAAATCGGCTACACGAACTACCTCAAAGAACAGATCCGCGCGGAACTCCAAGCCTCCGGCGACCCCATGACCCAGATGACCGTCCTGCAGGGCGCCATCCGGGAACTCTAAATCGGTTGCTGAAACAGGCCACCACCTTCGTTCTCGGCTCGAAAAATCCTCACCACACCCGGAGGGTAGGCCTCCGGTGTTTTCCTCGCCTTCGGCCTTGCTGGCCAACCGTTTGAACAACCGGTAAGTCCAGAGCATGCCTTCGTGAGTAAATTGACGCCACAGGGGGCATATCGCCAGACTTCCCACGCCGTTGGCCGATCGATCTGATCCTACGCAAGGGCACGTCCAAGTTATGTCGTAAACGCCGATGGAGAAACCGCCATTGTTGGAAAGGCCTTAAGAATCTGACGATCACTCGTGACCGACGGCACTTCCAAGTCCTGAGCAAGAGCCACGAATTCACAATCGTAAGCCGAACAGCCTGACCGAGCTGCCAGCGTCAGCACATCTGTCGAAAGCGCGCTGTATTCATGTCCTGTGAGCCACCGTTCGGCTTCTCTGCTCATGGCGAGCGCATCAGCCAAATGAAGCGCGCCCGCCCGGACAAGTCCGACCAGGGCATTCCGAAACTCTGAGCGCCACAGCAGCGGCACGGTCCACACCGGATCCCGCCTGAGCACGGCCTCACTCTCTTCTGTCCGCTGACCTTGGACATAGAGATAGATCAACAGATTCTTATCCGCCACAATCATGGCTGGCCGGCCGTTTTGAGATCCCGAAGGAGGCGATCGTTGAGCCGAACGCCTTGAGGGATGAGACGGACGGCCCGCGCCCTGGCAAGTAAGGCCTCCGCGTCGATGGGAACACTGTGGGTCATCTGTTCTAGATACGAGATGACCTCGAAGTTCAAACTGCGCCGATGCGCGGCTGCTTGTTGCTTGAGACGTCTGACCAAGGGCTCGGGAATATTCTTGATAGTCGATGTTGCCACGGCAGCCTCCCCTGTAGTGGTTCCGTAATGACCACCATTATGGATCTATCCGAGGCTTATGGAACGGTCAAGCAGGGGCACATGCGGAGAGCACAGAAGGGCAGGCCTTCCCATCTTCAATCCCCCGTCTGGCCGCTGGCGAAGAGGGCGTTCATGATGGCGTTTTTTTTGGCGGGATCTTTTTCGAAGCGGATGGCTTTGGAGAAGTTCTCGGCGGCGCTTTCCCGTTTGCCACGGGCGGCGTAGATTCTGCCGATGCCATAGAGGGCCTGCGCTTCTTCCGGGTTGGCTTTCACGGCGCGGTTGAAGGCATCCATGGCCTCGGTCGGTCTGGCCTGCTCCATCAACAACCAGCCGAGCGCGGTATGGGCGGGCGCGAGTTCAGGATTGGCCTCCGTGGCCACCCGATATTCCTTGATAGCGAGGTCCATCCGTCCTTTGGTTTCGTAGACCCCACCCAGCGCGAAGTGGATTTCCGCATCGTTCGGGTTGAGGCGCAGGGCCTCCTTATAGGCTTGGAGCGCCGGTTCGAACTTGCCCTGCTCGGCGAGCGCGCAGCCGAGGTTCGCATAGGCGACGCCATCGTTCGGGTTCAGCTTGATCACTTCGCGATATTGGGGAATGGCCATCTCGAGCCGGCCTTGCTCCTGATACGCCACGCCCAGATTCGTGCGCGCCGGGGCATAGGCCGGATCGAGTTTGACCGCCTCCCGATATTCCTTGATCGCCATTTCCAAATGGTCCGCCCGCTCGTGAATCTGAGCCAGAAAATAATGGGGATAAGCGGACTGCGAAGCAAGCCTGGCAGCTTCCTTATAGAACACCACCGATTGCTCAGACTGGCCGGACTGCGCGAGAAACAGGCCCTGCACTAGGTTCATGTGCGCGTTGTCAGGATGGCGCTTCAATAAAGATTGCACCCATTCCCCCACCCGCTCGATGTCCCCCGCTTCCTGCAACGCCTGGGCGTGCACCCTCCAGGCGTCGGCGAATTCTCCGCGGATCAGGTGCGTGACATTGAGCGCAAAATAGGGACGAGGATCTTTTTCGCCGGCCGCTTCAATCGCGCGGGCCCAGACTCCGGCTTCGTACCCCAGCCGGTCCCAGTCGCCCGCAAGGAGCGCCGTCTCGATCTGATTGATAGGCTGATTCATGACATGGCTCGACGCCGGTCAGCGCGTCAGGGCATCCTGCACATCCGGCGGGGTCGCCTGCATGCGGGCGCCGAGGATGGGATAGCGTTCGGTGATTTTCTGTTTCATGAGCCAGGCGATGGTGCGATAGGACCAGTGCCCCTTCACCCCGGACCGCAACTTCGCAATGTATTCCGCCTCCGCGAAATCCATTTTGAAGAGGCAGCGCACGGAGAACCCGAAGGGAATAGCGTACAATGCCGCTTCCTGGCTGGATTTCCGCAGTTGTTCGATGTCCCACTTCACGTGGCCCATGGCCTCTCGATACTCCTGTTCAAGCCCGGCTTCGGCCAGAATAGGCGGCGTTTCGAAACCATGCACGGTCGTAAAGTTCTGTTGCACTTGCTGGCAGCGCCGGTGCCGATGCATGTCGCGCCAGCCGCCGATATCCATCATCACGTCGAAGATGAAGGCATAGCCGCTGCGGAATTCCCTGATTAATTCATCGTGCGGCCCGCGCTTCTGCAACGCGACTTCGAGGGTGTCCTGTTTTTGTTTGTCGGTCCAGTTCCGGACGACGGCGAGAATCTTTCGATACGGGGCTTGCGACGCGCGATAGAGCAGCGTGGTCACCACTTCGTCCATTGGATCGTGCGGTTCGATCAAATCCACCGGTTCTGCGGCGCCCCAGGCCGATGGCTGATCCAGCCCGGTGCCCTTCAGCACTTCTTTTGCGTACCGGGCAAGGTCGCTGTAGACTTCCGCCTGATACGTGTTCGGTTTGGCATACCGCGCCAGGGTCGGGGCCATTGGCTCGCCTAACCCGGCTGCCTGGCCGGACAATTCGCCCCACAGATTCACCGGCGCCTTTCGACAGGCTTCCTGTAACTCTTCTCCCACCTGACGCAGTTCCGGTATCTGCGACGACAATAGCCGGGTGATCTGCTTTTCGAGGGTACGGATGCTGACGACCTGCCCTACGTTCGTCTGCGCCGCCAGCGGCAGCAGGTATCGGGTGACATCGAACGCCCGCGCGGTAATGGCCCGTTGGTAGGCGGCGGGAGTCATCCCTTCCGGTCGAGGCTCGCGCTCGGTAAGAAACTGACTCAACGGGTCATGGAGGGCGCGGTAGACCGTCGAAAGACCCCGAAGAATGCCCAAATAGACCGCTTCCGTCTCCTGCCCGCGAATGGTGTCCGGCACAAACCAACTAGACGTGGCGAAATTCTGATACCGGCTCGACTTCGCCTGCCCGTCCCATACCGGTTCATCTTCCAACCGAATGGCGGCGAGTTCTGAAATCTGTTCAAAGCAAATGATGACATGTCCCAGGTCTGCGATCGAGCCATGCCCGTAATCGAAATAAAACTGCTCCCAGAATTTTTCAGATGAATGGCCGTGGACCCATTTGATGCTCTCTTCGATCGAGTCCGGAGAGCGGCTGTAGCGCGCCAGCGCATAGGCGGACTTCTCCGGTGGCATGGGAGCCAGAGCGATCACACGGCGAGCTGGAGTCGTCATAGGCTTGAAGCGTCGGACAGGGCGGCTTGTGAATCGAGCATGCTGAACCTTCGGGCGGCGACTCGCCAGTTTTTGCAAGGAGGGCACTATACCTCCCTACGCCAGGCAGCGCAACTCTCGCCTCGTTGATCCCCTTCTGCGCGGGCCTACCATTCCCGCCTTTCCCGAAGCACGAACCGCGCTCCACGCGTTGACTTGCCCGCAAGCCCGCCGTTATAGTCCCGCTCGAACGATCGGAATACCAACACCAGAGCCATGATTAAAGCGATTAAAGGCGTCAAAGATCTCCTGCCGGAAGAGTCTCCCCGTTGGCGATTCATCGAGGATACCGCGCGGCGGTGGGCCTTGTGTTATGGATTTCAGGAGATTCGCGTCCCGATCTTCGAGACCACGACGTTGTTTGCGCGCGGCATCGGCGCAACGACCGACATCGTCGAAAAAGAAATGTACACGTTTGCGGATCGGGACGGCTCCTCCCTGACCCTGCGTCCGGAAGGGACCGCCGGCACAGTTCGGGCCTTCATCGAACATAACCGCGCCGCCGATCCGCGGCCGCAAAAATATTGTTACGTCGGCCCTATGTTCCGCCACGAACGGCCCCAGGCCGGACGGCTACGGCAGTTTCATCAGTTCGGGGTGGAATCCTTCGGGGTCGCAGACCCGCGAGCCGACGTCGAGGTGATGTCGCTCCTGTGGCGATTGTTGTCCGATTTCACGCTGCCTGGACTCACCTTGGAAATCAACAACCTGGGTTATGCCGATGACCGGGCGCAGTATAAACCCATCCTCATCGCCTTCCTGAAAGGCGTGGAAAGCAAACTCTGCGGCAATTGCCAGCGCCGGATTGAGGCGAATCCCTTGCGTGTGCTGGACTGTAAGGTGCCGGAATGCCGCTCAGCCACTGAGGAGGCTCCCCGCTTGGCCGATTCTCTCTCGCCGGCAGCGCGTGACCATTTCGAACGGGTGATGGCGGGCCTGCAATCGGTGGGCATTCCGTTTCATCTCAATCCTCGCCTAGTTCGCGGCCTGGATTACTACTGTCTCACGGCGTTCGAAGTCACCTGTTCGCATCTAGGAGCTCAAAACGCCGTTGGCGCCGGCGGGCGTTATGACGGTCTCGTCGAACAGCTGGGAGGGGCCGCTGTGCCAGCCGTCGGTTTTGCTGTCGGCCTTGAACGGATTGCGCTGATGTTGCCCGAGACGCTTGTCGTGCCGACCATCCCCCGAGTCTATGTTGCAGCCTTCGGGAGTCAGGCGGTGGATGTCGGCTTCTCGCTACTCGATGAGCTGCGCCGAGCTGGTGTACCGGCGGATATGGATTTTCGATCCGCGTCGCTGAAGGCCCATCTCCGGCAGGCTGATCGACTGGGAGTCCTCTACACCATTCTCTTAGGTGATGACGAGGTCGCAAAAGGCGCTGCGACTGTCCGGAATATGCAAACCAAAGCCCAGGAAGACCTGTCCATTCGAGACCTCGCATCCGCGCTTCACGCCAAGCTTTTTGACAGGTAATTCAGGCCCTTTTTCCAGTTGACTTTCCGGCCCAAAATTCGTACGCTCCGCTGTCAGATTTAATTACATAAACTATTGATTATAAAGAAGTCATAAACTTTTTCCCCAGATAGAATTTTCATGAGCGCAAAGAAGTTTGGCATCCTGTTATCCACACCCCCGTCACACCCCAGCGTGGAGACTGTCTCGAAGCTCGCGTCGGAAGCGCTAGCTCAGGGTGTTGATCTGTATCTGTATTGTATCGATGAAGGGGTCAAGAATCTTCGGGATCCTTGTTATAACGAACTCGTGGGGCGAGGGATGAAGCTCTTTGTGTGTGCGTACGGGTGTCAGCAGCATGGAGTCTCGACCGATCAGCTCGATTCCCGTATCTCGCTCTGCGGGCTAGTAGTACTCTCCAATATTGTGAACGGCTGCGACCGGTTTTTGGCCTTCACTTAACGGTTCTTCAAGGACATGATTGTGGCCGCCACCGTCTCCATCGTGCTGATCATTCGTGAGGATCCGCTGAAATCAGCCCTCCCTGTCGAGGCCCTCCGCATTGCATTGGGATTGGCTGCCGGGGAAAATCCGATCACGGTCATTCTAATGGGCCCCGCGGTGCATCTCTTAGCGGAAGAGACGGATGACATCGTCGATATTGAGATCCTCGAAAAATATCTCCCTTCCTTCGAGCATCTCCAGATTCCGTTCATTCTGGTCTATCCATCCGGTCCGCAGCCGGAACTTCAGGATGGATTTGCCATCACGGTTGGTTCTATGGAATCCGCTCGACAGGCCCTGACTGCGGCCGACCGAGTCCTGGTATTTTAGGAATTGTGAGATTCCATGTCTGCTTGTAAGACGCTCTATCTGCTTCGACGGCCGATTTCTGATCCGGCCCAATCGCTGTTACCTTCCGCAGCCGAGACTCAGCTTTCCGATCGGGTGTCCCTCGTTCTTTTGGAAGGCGCCGTGTCTTCGGCGCCGGCATTTCCTGGTCCGGTCTATGTGCTTCAGCAGGAATCCGATGCACCAGTGCAAGGTCTTTCCGGAAAGATGATTTCCTATCGCGATCTTGTCATGTTGATAATAGAGCATGATTCGACCATTGTGCTGTGATCCGGACACTCTTCTCTTATATATCTTTCCAGTAAAGAGAAGATTAGGAACCGTCGGAGTAGGAGTAGGCCATGTGGGTTCTGTGGATGACGGTGAACCGGTGCGCGGGAGTTGACGATGGAAGAGCCTAGCCCATGTTGATGAGATGGTGTATAAGGCAGGGGGCGTTCAGGGATAAGATGAGGGTGCCTGTGCAGGAGAAAAAACGATGGACCGTGTGATGGTTGGATGTCCACAGGAACGCAGCGAGGATTCACTGCTCGGCATCAATAAAAGCGCGGCGTCCTATGTATTTATCCACACCTGTGTATAAGCCTGTGAACATTTGTAAATAATTGAATTTATAAGATGAATCAGATGTGGAACGACGCGTTGGTGTACATTCAGGAGAAGGTGCCGAAGCAGGTCTATGAAACCTGGTTTACTCCGGTTGTGCTCGATCGGATCGAAGATACGACGGCCTACCTCGCGGTGCCGAACAAGTTTTTCGGTGAGTGGCTGGGGGAACACTATCACGATCTGCTGGCGGAAGCGGTGTCGGCGGCCCAGGGCGGCGGCCGTATGGACGTCTCCTTTGTCGTCAACAATAAGCAGGTTCCTTCCCCCGCTCAGCAGGATCATTCCGCGGCGGATACGACAGGGCGTGGATTTGTAGCATCGCGGTCCAAGCGTGGCGTCCAACTGAATCCTAAGTATACCTTCAAGAGTTTTGTCGTCGGCGCCGGAAACCAGTTTGCCCACGCAGCCTGTATGGCCGTGGCCGAACAACCGGCTAAGGCCTACAACCCGCTGTTTCTTTATGGCGGTGTGGGATTGGGAAAAACCCATCTCCTCAATGCGATCGGCAACTATCTGGCCGAGCGCAGCGATCTCCGCATCGCGTATTTGACGACAGAACAGTTCACGAACGAGGTCATCAACTCAATTCGGTATGACAAGATGATCGATTTGCGGAAACGGTACCGCAACGTGGATATGTTGATGATCGACGATATTCAGTTTTTAGCGGGCAAGGAACGGACACAGGAAGAGTTCTTTCATACCTTTAATACGCTGTACGAGGCGCGCAAACAGATCGTTCTGTCCAGCGACCGGTTTCCAAAGGACATGCCGGATATCGAGGAACGGCTGCGTTCGCGGTTCGAATGGGGGCTGATTGCCGATCTGCAGCCGCCGGACGTCGAGACTCGCATCGCCATCTTGCGGAAAAAATCAGAGGATGAGCGAATTGCGCTGCCCGAGGACGTCATCCATTTTCTCGCCACCACGATGAAGAACAACATTCGTGAGCTGGAGGGATCACTCGTACGGGTCGGAGCCTATTCATCGTTGACGGGGCAAACGATCACGCTCGAGATGGCCAAGAACGTCTTGCGCGATCTGATCGGGGATAAGAAGAAGATCGTCTCCATCGAAGATATCCAGGAAGCGGTGGGATCGAAATACCATTTAAAAATCGCCGATTTGAAGTCGCGCCGCCGGAGCAAAACATTGGTCCACCCCCGCCAGATCGCCATGTATCTCTGTCGTGAACTGACGGATGCGTCATTTCCTGAAATCGGTCGGCAGTTTGGGGGCAAGGACCACACCACGATCATTCACGCCTGCCGGCAGATCACGAAGGCGAAAGAAGCCGACAGCACCTTGCACACCACGCTGGAAGGCCTGAAAGAACAGATCTTGAGGGCCTAAGCGCCCTCTGAGGGAGACCGACCATGAAGGTACGCATCGGACGAGAGGAATTATTGACGGGCCTGCAGCGTGTGCAAGGTGTCGTTGAAAAACGGAACACCATGCCGATCCTCTCGAACATTCTACTGGAAGCCAAGCACGACGGCGCGGAAATCGTCGCGACCGATCTGGAGATTGGCATGCGAGGGCTCTATAAGGCCTCGGTGCTTGAGGCCGGAGGCGTGACGATTTCCGCGCGCAAGTTATACGAGATCATCAAGGAGTTGCCGAGCGGTGAGATCGAGCTCACCTCGGGCGACAACAACTGGACCACGATCCAATCCGGCAAGAGCCAATTCAAGGTGGTCGGCCTTCCGAGCGCGGATTATCCGGCGCTGCCCTCGATCGAACGAGAGGGTTTGACGCCGCTGGCTGGGGCAGGCCTGCTGGAGTTGATCCGCAAGACCCTGTTTGCCGCGGGCGATAATGACGCGCGGTACATCCTGAACGGCTTGCTCGTCAGCTTGACGACAACGGAAAAGAAAACCACGCTCTTGCGCCTGGTCGGCACCGACGGTCACCGCCTGGCTGTGGCAGAGCGAGAAGTCGGAACTCCGAACGCGAAGCTGCCGGCGCAGGACATCAAAGCCATCATTCCGAAGAAGGCGGCTCAGGAGATGCGGCGCTTGCTCGAAGAGGGGGGCGACGAGGAGCCGCTGATCGGCTTCACCAAAAACCTGATGATTTTCCGCAAGAGCGGCCTGCTCCTGACGTCCCGTCTCATGGAAGGGAATTATCCCAATTACCAGCAGGTGGTCCCGAAGGAAAGCGGCAAGCGTATTGTGGTCAATCGCGGATTGTTGGAGAGTGCGTTGCGGCGCGTGTCGGTGTTGTCGAAGGACAAGGCCAACGCGGTCAAGGTATCCTTCGCTCCGGGCGGCATGACGCTGTTTTCAAGCAATCCGGATTATGGAGAAGCCACGGAAGAGTTGATGGCTCGTTACGAGGGCGAGGCGCTTCATACCGGCTTTAACGCCCGTTACCTGTTGGACGCGCTGAGCGTCATGAACGGAGAATCGGTCTCATTGCAAATGGACACGGCCTTGAGCCCCTGCCTGATTCAGGAAGCCGAAAGTCCCGGATTCAAATGCGTCGTGATGCCGATCAAGATCTAGCAACACACATGCCTTTGCACAGGATTCTCAACCTGGCCGTCCGGCGGGGCCGCAGTGAGTGCAGCGCCGCGGCGTACCCGTGCGGTACGTTGAGGACTCGCATGATGCGAGAACGCCGCCGCCGGACGCGCCCAGGATCCTGTTAGGAGCTGAATGGCCAAGGACGACCAGCAGGACAATTCCACCAAGCCGAAATCCGACAGTTACAGCGCGGATCAAATCAAAGTTCTCGAAGGACTTGACGCCGTCCGGAAACGGCCGGCGATGTACATCGGGAGCACCGGGGTCGACGGGTTGCACCATCTCGTCTATGAAGTCGTCGACAACAGCGTCGATGAACACATGGCGGGTTTCGGCGAAGCGATCGAAGTCACGATCCACATCGACGGCAGCGTCACGGTCGTCGACAACGGGCGCGGCATTCCTACCGGCATGCATTCCACGCAAAAGAAGTCCGCCGCGGAAGTAGCCCTCACTGTCCTGCATGCGGGCGGCAAATTCGAGCAGGGCGCCTACACGGTCTCCGGCGGGTTGCACGGCGTGGGTATATCGGTCGTCAACGCGCTCTCCGAATGGCTGGAGCTGGAAATCTGGCAGGACGGCCAGGTCTTCGAACAACGGTACGAGCGAGGAAAGCCCCAGGCCCCGCTGGCCGTCACGGGCAAGACTAAACGCCGCGGGACAAAGGTGCGCTTCAAGCCGGATGGCCAGATCTTCGAAACCTTGGAATACAGTTTTGATGTGCTGGCGCAGCGGCTCCGCGAGCTGGCCTTTCTGAACAAGGGGCTCTCCATCACGCTCAAGGACGATCGCAAGGAAAAAGAACAGGTCTTCCATTACAAGGGCGGCATCGTCTCCTTTGTGGATCATCTCAACGAAGCGAAGACTCCGCTGCACAAACCGATCTACGTACAGACGGAGCGGGCGGATCTCATCCTAGAAGTGGCGCTGCAGTACAACGACGGGTACGCCGAAAACCTCTTTTCGTTCGCGAACAACATCAACACCAAAGAGGGCGGCACCCATCTGGTGGGCTTCAAGGCGGCCTTGACGCGCACGATCAACAGTTACGCCAACGCCAACGATCTCCTGAAGAAAGACACGGAATCGCTGAGCGGCGACGATGTGCGGGAAGGGTTGACCGCTGTCGTCAGCGTAAAGGTGAGGAACCCGCAGTTCGAGGGGCAGACCAAAGCGAAGCTGGGCAACAGCGAGGTGAAGGGCATTGTCGAGGCCGCGGTGAACGATGCCCTGGGCACCTACTTCGAAGAAAACCCGCCAGTCGCCCGAAAAATCATCGGCAAGGCGATCGATGCCGCGCGTGCCCGTGAAGCGGCGCGAAAAGCGAAAGACCTCATTCGCCGGAAGAGCGCCCTGGATGGCGGATCGTTGCCGGGCAAGTTGGCCGACTGTTCCGAGAAAGATCCTGCGTTGAGCGAATTGTTCATCGTCGAGGGAGATTCCGCCGGCGGGTCGGCCAAGCAGGGCCGAGACCGGAAGTTCCAGGCGATCCTCCCCCTCAAGGGTAAGATTCTCAACGTGGAGAAAGCCCGCTTCGACAAAATGCTCAGCAGCGACGAAATCCGCACGCTCATTCTGGCGCTCGGAACAGGGATCGGCCGGAAAAAAGAAGATTCCGACAAGCCGGATAAGGACGCATTCGACATCGCGCGGACGCGGTATCACAAGATCGTGCTCATGACCGACGCGGACGTGGACGGCAGTCACATCCGCACGCTCCTGTTAACCTTCTTCTTCCGGCAGATGCCGGAGCTGTTGGAACGGGGCTACATCTATATCGCTCAGCCTCCCCTCTTTAAAGTGAAGAAGGGCAAGACGGAACGGTATCTCAAGGACGAGCCTGCGATGAATGAATATCTTGCGGATCTGGCCGTCGAGGGAGTGGAAGTGTATCTCGAAGCCGGCCGAGAGTTCGTCACGGGCCGTCGCCTACTGCCCATCCTGAAGAAGCTGATCGCTTTCGAGAGCCTCCTCCACAAGGTGAACAAGAAGCATCATGAAGCCAATATGCTGCGTGTGTTCGTCGATGAACCGGGTTTGACGCGAGAGGCGTTGAAAGATCAGGCGGCGCTGCGGGCGATCCTCGCCAATGTGAAGGCCACGCTGGCCCTGGTGTATCCGAAGGCCGAGCCGACGATCGAGATCCTGGAGGACGAAGAACACCAATCGAGCAGACTGGTATGCAAGGTCGCCACCGGTGGCATCGCGTATGAGTTGCATGTGACGCACGAGTTGGTTGGATCGGCCGACTTCCGCGAGCTGCAAAAGCAGGCGCCTTCGGCCATCGGGCTGGGCAAGCCGCCCTACAAGATCAAGGTCAAGGAGGCTGAGGTCCTCAAGAACGGCTCGGCCGAGCTGGTGCAGGCAATCCTAGAAGAGGGCAAGCAGGGCTTGAACATTCAGCGATACAAAGGTCTCGGCGAAATGAATCCGGGCCAGCTCTGGGAAACCACCATGGACCCGGAGAAGCGGACATTGCTGCGGGTCAAACTCGAAGATATGACCGGCGTCGACGAAATTTTCACGATTCTGATGGGTGACGAAGTGGAACCCCGGCGCAATTTTATTCAGCAACATGCGCTGGAAGTCCGGAATTTGGACGTATAGACGACCACAGAGGCGTAACTCTGTTACGTTGAGCGTCAGATCAGCGAAGAGCAATGATTGAGGGTGGGTGCTTTTGCGGTGCAGTCCGCTACAAAATTGATGGAGCGCTTGGTCGTACGAGCGCATGTCACTGTTCGGACTGTCGTAAAAGATTCAGCGGCGCATCATCGGCCTACGCTGAGATCGCGAATGGTAGCAAGTTCAACTGGGTCACAGGCGAGGACAAACTAACTAAACACACTTCTGCGAAAGGCTGGGGCCTCGCGTTTTGTCGTATCTGCGGTTCTACGCTGTGCGGCATGTTTGACGGCAAGGTGCATGGTGTAACACTCGGCACGGTCGACGGTGACCCTGGCGTGCAAATCGAAATGCACACGTTTGTCGGATCAAAGGCACCTTGGGACCACATCGGCGGAAGCGCTCCTCAGTTCAAAGAAGAGTATCCAAACTAAGATGCCTCCAGGGTAGTCAAATGACGCGCAACGAATAGGATAGACCGTGGGTCATTGTTGCCGCACGGTGTCGAAATAGTCGCGCTCTACCCGGATTTTCCGGGCCGGAACATCACACCGCGTTTGTTAGCATCAATTGGGATTCGCGACTCGCGTGTGGGCCAAAAAACTATGACGAGTCGATAATTTTTGGTTCAGTGAATTCAGAGGATGCTCAAAATGGTCATCCAGCGAGGCCGCAGGCGACGCCCACACCGCAGGTGTACCCTATGGGGACATTGAGGATGTTGGCAAGCCGAGAACGAAGCTGGGGACCATTTTCAGCATCCGTGGAGGGTAGATGCCGCCAGATGAACGACTAGGACAGATTGCGATCGAAGACGAGATGCGCTCGTCGTACCTCGACTACGCGATGAGTGTGATCGTCGGTCGCGCGCTGCCCGATGTCCGGGACGGGTTGAAGCCGGTGCACCGGCGCATTCTGCACGGCATGAATGAAATGGGGCTGGCCGCGAACCGGCCCTACCGCAAGTCGGCTAAGATCGTAGGCGAGATCATGGGTAATTATCACCCCCATGGCGATTCCGCGATTTACGACACCCTCGTGCGGATGGCGCAGAACTTCAACATGCGCTACATGCTCGTCGACGGCCAGGGCAACTACGGCTCGATGGACGGCGACGCGGCGGCGGCCATGCGGTACACCGAAGCCCGGTTGACCAAGCTGGCCGAAGAGCTGCTGGCGGACATCGAGAAGGAGACGGTCGATTTCGGCCCCAACTACGACGAATCGCGCGTCGAGCCGCTCGTCTTGCCCTCCCGAGTGCCGAACCTCCTGGTCAACGGCGCGGGCGGGATTGCGGTCGGCTATGCAACGAACATTCCCACGCATAACCTGGGCGAGGTCATCGAGGGGCTCCTCCTGTTGTTGGAAAACCCCGAGATCACCATTGCGCAGTTGATGAAGAAGATTCCGGGGCCTGACTTCCCGACCGCCGGATTCATTTACGGCACCGCCGGCATCAGGGATGCGTATGAGACGGGACGCGGGCTCTTGACGGTTCGTGCCAAGGTTGCCATCGAGACGGATGAGCGCACCGATCGGGAACGGCTCATCATCACTGAGATTCCCTACCAGGTGAACAAGTCGAAGCTCATCGAGAAAATTGCGGATCTGGCGCAGGAGGATCGTGTCGCCGGGATTTCCGATATCCGCGACGAGTCAGATCGCGAGGGAGTTCGGGTCGTGATCGAGCTGAAGCGCAACGAGATTCCGCTCGTGGTGCTGAACAATTTATACAAGCACAGCCAGTTGCAGACGACCTTCGGTGTCAATATGCTGGCGCTCGTCAACAACCGTCCGGAGGTGCTGAACCTTAAACGGATTCTGGAAGCCTTTGTCGAGCACCGGCGCGAAGTGGTGGTGCGGCGCACCGCCTATGATCTGCGCAAGGCGGAAGAGCGCGCCCATATTCTCGAAGGGCTCAAGATCGCGCTGGATAACTTGGATGCCGTCATCGCGCTGATCCGCCGTTCGCAATCGCCGGATGTGGCGCGCGCAGGCTTGATGCAGCAGTTCCGGCTCTCAGAAATTCAAGCCAATGCCATCCTCGAAATGCGGCTGCAGCGCCTCACCCAACTTGAGCGCGACAAACTCGTGGAAGAGTACCGCGAAGTGCTGAAGACCATCGAGTATCTGCGCTCGGTTCTCGGCAGCGAGGCCCTGGTGCGCAAGATCATCCGCGACGAACTGATCGAGATCAAGGACAAGTATCAGGACGAACGGCGCACGAAGATCGTCAAGGAAGAAGCGGAACTGACGCTCGAGGACTTGATTGCCGAGGAAGAAGTCGTCGTGACGATTTCCCATGCCGGGTATATCAAGCGGAATGCGGTGACGCTGTATCGGGCACAGCGGCGCGGCGGCAAGGGCAAGATTGCGATGGGGATCAAGGAAGAGGATTTCGTCGAAACCCTTTTTACGGCATCCACGCACGACTCACTGCTCTTCTTTACCGATGCGGGCAAGGTCTACTGGCTCAAGGTGCATGAAATTCCGGAAGCCAGCCGTGCGGCCAAGGGCAAAGCGCTGGTCAATCTGCTGGCGCTCTCGAAAGACGAGAAGGTTACGGCGTCGCTGCCGGTGAAAGAGTTCCGGGCCGATCGCTTTATCATCATGGGGACCAAACAGGGCGTCATCAAGAAGACGGAACTGTCGGCCTACAGCAATCCGCGCCAGGGCGGCATTATCGCGCTTTCGCTCGATGCAGGCGATAAGCTGATCGGCGTGGATCTGACCGATGGCCAGCGTGAGATTTTGCTGGGCACGAAGCAGGGTATCACCATCCGGTTTAAGGAAGAAGATGTGCGGGCCATGGGACGCACGGCCCACGGGGTGCGCGGGATCACCCTTGAACCCGGCGATGAAGTCATCGGCATGGAGACGATCACACCCGACTCGACGACCGCGATTCTGACCGTGACCGAAGGCGGCTACGGGAAGCGGACACCGGTGAACGAGTATCGCGTGCAGGGCCGCGGCGGCAAAGGCATTATCAGCGTCAAGACCACGGAGCGGAACGGCCCCGCGGTCGGATTCCTCCAGGTCCGCGACGAAGATGAGATCATGTTGATGGCGGCGCAGGGCAAAGTACTGCGCTGCAAAGTCGACGATATCCGCGAAATCGGACGCAATACCCAAGGGGTGCGCCTGCTCGATATGGATGGAGATGAGGATCGCGTGGTTGCCGTGGTGCGGCTGGTCGAACGCGAAGAAGGGGTGCCCGAAGAGGGCGAGTAATGACTCCGTGAGCCGCGATGGGTGCCGGCGGCTTCCTCACCATGGTTATGAACCACCAGACTTTGCCGCCGGCCGGAACTCCCGCAGGACCTCTGGCCAAGCGTCCGCTGGACACGGTGGTCAAATTGGCGCTGGGCGTCCTGTTCAGTTCCTTTGCGCTGATCTGGGGCGGCATGTTTCTCAGCCGGCCGGATCGCTCGATTCCTCCCTACAGCATCGGTTCCCAGGAACGCGCCATTGTGGCGGTGCACGTGCCGTCCTGGACCAGCGATACCGAGATCGAAACCCTGATCGAGCGATTCCGGAAAGTCGGTTCGGAAAGCCGGAACTTCGGCAGCATGAAGATCCAGCCGACCACCCTGGATGATCCGAAGGGGCGTTATCAGCATATTGCGATTTACATCTTCACCGATGAGGGCTGGACGGAGCCGGAGGTGCTGCACAAGTATGTGACGGGTGAAGATGCCGCGGTGCGGGACGGGTTCGAGGGATCCGTGCGAGGCTATTACCGGCTGGACGAGCAGGAAGAGGAAGGACGGATCGGGCCGGTTCCAAAAGGCAAAGACAGCGCGGCAACTGCAGCCTATTCGCGGCAGTTGTTCAAGGGGACTGTCGTGAAGAATGCGGCGGCGTCTGAGACAACGCCTGCACCATGACGGCCGCGATATGTTGCCGGAGTGCCGGGTCCTGAATTCCTTGGGTGTGGAGCGCAGCTTCCCGGAGCAATTCGGCGCTCGGTTGAGGCTGAGTCGCTTCGAGGGTCGAGGGCGGCGGGCTTGATGCGCGCTCCGCAGAAAATTCCCCGATGCGTAGCACGATCTCTGTCACCAACGTCTCTCCGGCCATTGCGTTCACCTTCTCCAGCAGGACCGGCTTGAGGAAGGTGAGTTGCTGCAGCCACACGGAATTGTGGACGAAGACGCACAGTTTTTTGAATCGGATTTGGTCCGGGCGCGTGTGCGTGGCGATGGGCTCTCCCACAATGTCCGGCCAGTGGCGTCGCAAGCGCGCCTCGAAGAGTTTGCTCTCCAGGCCCAGCCTATGGGCGACACCGGCTAGAATGGTGCCGAAGGAATCGAGCCTGCTCTGTCCTCTCATGGCTGCATCATAACAAAATGCGCATGGCGGGAACAGCCGTCGGCGAAGCAACATGACCATGACGCACGATAAAGACGATCAGTTCAAAGTGGTGGCTACCAACCGGAAGGCCTACCATGATTATTTCATCGAAGAGAAGTTCGAGGCTGGGGTCATCTTGCGAGGGACCGAGGTGAAGTCGTTGCGCGAGGGCCGCGTGAACCTGCAGGAGAGTTACGCGTCGGTCGATGACGGCGAGGTGTACCTTCACCATTGCCACATCAGCCCCTACTCGCACGGCAACCTGATGAATCACGATCCGCTCCGCAAGCGGAAACTGCTGCTGCATCGTAAAGAGATCAACAAGCTGATCGGGAAAACCCAGCTGAAGGGCCTCACCCTCGTTCCCCTGCGCATCTACTTTTCCAAACGCGGCCATGCGAAGGTGGAGTTGGCTCTGGCGAAGGGCAAAAAACAATACGACCGCCGCGAATCCATCAAAGCCCGTGAGGCCGGCCGCGAAGTCGAGCGGGCGATCAAGAGCCGGAAATAAGCGATCGTTTCTTCCTTCGCTCCCGTTGCGTAACCGACTTCCCCTCCGATTCGCCGTTCCACCGCATCGCTTTCTCTTGCCTGATCTGATTTCCCCGAAGTTTTATCGCTTCCGGGTCGTGCCGCAGTATTTCGTTCGATCTGCCGATGCCCCGGCGGCGCTCGCTCATGCCTTGCGCGGCCAACTGGTTCGTATAGAGGCGCAATTCAGCCTGCTCGCAGGCAGGAGAATTTCAGGCTTGACTTGGTTCTAATTAGAACTATTATACTGGGATGTGGAACGGGCGGTCACTATCTCCCGGTGATGATATCGGGCGAGGGAGGGTGGCTACAATCAGGAGGCGATGTATGAAAGCGCTTTTTACGACAGACGACGGTTGGTCCGGCCTGATTTTGCGGTTGACCGTGGGATTGGTGATGCTGCCGCACGGGGCTCAAAAGTTATTGGGTTGGTTCGGCGGATTCGGGTTCGATGGCACCATGGGTTTCTTTACCCAGAAGATGGGGCTTCCCTGGATCATCGCGTTTCTGGTCATCATGGGAGAGTTTTTCGGCAGCCTGGGGTTGCTGGCGGGCTTCTTGACGCGATTCACCGCCGCCAGCTTCATCGTGATCATGCTCGGAGCCATACTGACCGTGCACCTGCCGGTCGGCTTTTTTATGAACTGGTTCGGGCAGCAGCAGGGAGAAGGATACGAGTATCACCTTCTCGTGATCGGGTTGTCCGCGGCCTTGCTGGTGACGGGAGCCGGCCGTTGGTCAGCGGATAAGATTGTGGCGGAACGACTCGGCTAACACAAGAAGGGAGCGACAGCGATGTTTGTTGTATTGGGTGCCACAGGACATACGGGTTCGGTCGTTGCGGAGACGTTGCTGGAACGGAATCAGCCGGTGCGGGTGGTGGTGCGGTCGGCTGACAAAGGGGCAAACTGGAAAGCCAAGGGAGCGGAAGTAGTCGTGGCCTCGTTGGATGACGTGGCTACTTTGACAAAAACCTTTCAGGGTGCGTCAGCTGTGTATCTGTTGGTTCCGCCGAACTATGGCGCGTCGTCGTGGCTCGCGGAGCAGCGGCAGCGAATCGATCGGGCCGCGGAGGCCGTGAAAGCGAGCGGCATCGCGCATGTGGTGTTGTTATCGTCGATTGGCGCGCACCTTCCGGACGGAACCGGGCCGATACGCGCCGCTCGGTATGGCGAGCAACAGTTCAGCGCGGTGGCGCGCAATGTGACGATCCTGCGGCCCGGTTACTTCATGGATAACTGGGCGTCTGGTCTCGGGTCAGCCAAGGAAAAGGGCCTGTTGCCCTCGTTCATTCCGCCGCAGATGAAGATGCCGATGATATCCACCAGGGACATCGGCCGTGTGGCAGCGGATCGTTTGATGGCCGGAGGCAGGGGTCACGCGACTGTGGAACTCGCTGGCCCGGAGGAGTACAGTCCTGAAGACGTGGCGGCAGCGCTCGGCCGGATCATCGGGCGCGCGGTCGTCGCGCAAGCCGCGCCGCTCAGCGCGGTGGTGCCGGCATTCACCTCCTTCGGATTCTCCGAAGAGGCGGCTGGATTGTTCGAAGAAATGTACACATCCTTCTCCAGGGGCGCGGTCGGGTATGAGTTTCCCAAGTCGCTGGTCCGGGGAACAATTGCTCTCGCAGAGGCATTGCGAGGGATGGCGTAAGGAAGGAGATCGATATGCGAACAGAGACGATCACCACCAAGGATCTTATCGGAGTCCATCAGGCAGGGTCTCATCATATGGTCGGAGACGGATTTCCGGTCCGCAATATGATTCCCGGCGCCGGGGTCGAGGAACAACTGTCTCCCTTTTTGATGCTCGACTATATGGGGCCGGAGCAATTCCCGCCGACCACCCGCCAACTCGGTGTGGGCGAACATCCGCATCGAGGGTTCGAGACGGTGACGATCATGTATCACGGAAAGGTGGCGCACCGTGACTCGACCGGCAGCGGCGGCGTCATCGGGCCGGGCGATGTGCAGTGGATGACGGCCGCGTCCGGCGTGGTGCACGAAGAGCTGCATGAGCAAGAATTTGCGAAAAACGGCGGTCTCTTGGAAGGCATTCAGCTGTGGGTGAATTTGCCGAAGGCATTCAAAATGACGGCCCCGCGGTATCAGACATTGCTCGGCAGCGAGATTCCGACAGTGGACCTCGGCGGAGGAGCCGGCCAGCTGCGCGTGATCGCCGGAGCGTTTCGCGGAGTGAAAGGTCCGGCGAAGACGTTCAGCCCGGTTCACCTCTACGACCTGCAGCTGGCGGCGGGCCACAGGATTGAACTCGCCCTCCCCGAAGGGTTCAATTCGTCCCTGTTCGTGCTGCACGGGCAGGTGGTGGTTAATGGATCGCGGGCGGTGGATGAAGTAGAGATTGCGCTGCTCGGGCAGCGAGGTGAACGAGTGGTGCTCGAAGCGAAGCAGGACGCGACCATTCTCGTATTGAGCGGAGAACCTATTGCGGAGCCGGTTGCCCGATACGGGCCGTTCGTGATGAACACGCGCGATGAAATTATTCAGGCCGTGCACGACTACCAGGCGGGGAAGATGGGACATTTGTGATGAGACATTTGTCATGACCGCCCAGGTGCTTGCCATCGAGGTGTATTCCGACGCGGTCTGTCCCTGGTGTTACGTCGGGAAGCGGAGGTTGGAACAGGCGCTGGAATCGGTGGGCAGACAGCAGTCTGCTCTAGTGTTCTGGCGCCCGTTCCAGCTCAATCCGACCATGCCGAAAGCCGGTATGGATCGCCGTGTGTATCTCGAAGCGAAGTTCGGCGGCCCAGGCGAGATGCAGGCGATTCACGATCGCATTGCGGGGGCGGGAGCGAGTGCGGGCATCGAATTCGCATTCGACCGCATTGCGCGCACCCCGAACACGTTCGATGCCCATCGGCTGATCTGGTTTGCCCAGCAACAGGGCCGTCAGGATGCCGCGGTTGAAGAACTCTTTCACGGATACTTTACCGAAGGGCTGAATATTGGAGAGGCCGAGGTTTTAGTGCCGCTCGCCGGTCGGGCTGGTTTGGACGGAGCAGCGGTCGGTCGTTTCTTGCAGAGCCATGACGGGATCGAGGCGGTGCGACAGGAAGAAGCGCGCGGGCGTCAGCTGGGGATCAGAGGCGTCCCCTATTTCGTGTTGAACGGGAAGACAGTGGTGTCCGGTGCGCAGCCGGTCGAGACGTTCGTTTCTGCGATCGAACAGGCTACCGCATAAGGAGGCGTTGCAATGGCGGTTCAAGTGTACGGATGCAACCACATCGTCATTGAAGTCACCGACGCCAAGAAGGCGGTGAAGTTTTATTCGGACGTGTTCGGGCTCAAAATGTTGCGAGGTGGAGAAGGCGCCGCCTGGTGTAAGCTGGGCGAGCATCAGTTTATGGCGATTTTTGAAGTCGAGCGGTTGCAGCCGGATCGCGTGAAGCATTTCGGGTTGATGGTCCGTGATGCCGAGCAGATCAAAGAGGTGCGACGAAAGCTCACGAAGAAATACAAATTGAGGATGGAGCCGCATTTCCGCTGCGACTTCCGCGATCTCTGGGGAAACCGTATTCAAGTGAGTGATCTGTCGGACGAGTCACTGGTCTGGCTCCTCCCCTATCAGGAGGTCCAGAAGGCGGGCATCACGTTTGCGACAAAGACAACAAGGGAGAAACGAGCATGAGTGTTACCACGCTACAACAACGATTGAACGATCTTTTCGGGCATATCCGTCAGGGCAAGATCATCGAAGCGTTGAACGAGTTCTACGACGAGGACGTCAAGATGCAGGAGAATGCCCATCCCCCGACAGCGGGCCTCGTGGCCAATATCGAGCGGGAGAAACAGTTCATGAGCAACGTGAAAGAGTGGAAAGGGTTCAATGTCACGGCCAGCGGAGTCGGTGACGGCGTGACGTTCTATGAGTGTGCGCTCGATTTCATCGCCACCAGTGGGCAGCCGGTTCATATGGAACAGGTGGTGGTGGCCAAATGGAATAACGGCAAGATCGTTCACGAGCGGTATTATTACGACACGGGGAAGCAGGCATCCTGATGGCCGAACCGTGGCTTGAGGTGCTGCCGCAGACGTGGACGGTTTCTGCGCCGGCATTGCCTCACGTTTTGATAAGAGGAAACCATGAAACCTGATCTAGACAAAGTCAGAGCCCTCGCGAAAGACCTCACCAAGACCTACCCTCGGAGCCCGCGCGAGATGCTTGGTGGTTATGTCATCGGCGCGCGTTGCGCGGACAAATGCCGGGCATTCCTCTTGGGCATGAATGGGGAGTATAACTATTGGCCCTGCTCGTTGGCCTCTTTGTGGTTCACGTTTACGGAGATCACACCGGATCAATTTAAGGACGTGGTGTCTACCGGTGCGACCGACGAGGAACTTGCCGCCTGGATCAAGGCCCATTCCAAGGTGCAGGGCCGGCAGACGATCATTGAATGGAACAACAAGATGCGGGATTTGCGTCTGTCCGAGATGAGTCCTCAAACGCAGGCTTATATGGAGGAATACATTCCCAAGTATGTGCCTGCCCATCGCCCCTCGTACGTGTACTTTGATATCTACGACCTCGAAGAGAAGCGGCTATGACGGCACATTCAGTCGTGCAGTCTGAAGCCTGAAGGAGTCCGTCGTGCCGGATACCAAGTGGACTGAGATCGGTTCGGTCGATGAACTCAAACAACGCCCCCTCCAGCAGATCGTCTGCGGTCAGACGAAGCTGGCGTTGAGTTACAAGGACGGCCGGTTCGCGGCGATCTCAGGAGTCTGTAATCATATCGGCGGGCCGCTGGGTGAGGGACGGCTCGACGGCGACTATATCGTCTGTCCCTGGCATTACTGGAAGTTTCACCACCGGACCGGCCAGGGCGAGCCTGGATACGAAGGCGATCGGGTTGCGACCTATGCCGTGAAGGTAGAAGATGGCCGCGTCTTTGTCGATCTCACACCGGTCACAAGGCGACAGAAGCTTCCGAAACAATCGCACCCGCTGGCGCGTCCGATCGTTCGAGCCGACGGTCCCATTCGCGTGCTGGGCATCGCCACGACGGCGATGACGGCGGATCAGCCGCGCTATAGCGCGTCCGATGCGTTACTTGAAGCGGCATTGGGGCACGCGCGTGAACAGCTCCAGCTGGAGACTCAACTCATCAAGTTGCGCGATCTCTCGTTCAGGCCCTGTGAAGGGTATTATTCCAAGGCGGCGGAAGCCTGCACCTGGCCCTGCTCGATCACGCAGATGGATCCGACCGATCAAATGGACCGGGTGTACGAGGCCGTGGTGCATTGGGCGGATGTGATTCTCGTCTCGACTCCGATCCGATGGGGCGGCGCCAGCAGCCTCTATTACAAAATGGTCGAACGGATGAACTGCATTGAGAACCAGGAGACGATCGCCAACCGGCATCTGCTCAAGAACAAAGTCGCCGCCTTTATCATCATGGGCGGACAGGACAATGTCCAAGGGGTCGCCGGTCAACTGATGACCTTTTTCGCCGAGGTCGGCTGCCAGTTCCCGCAGTTTCCCTTTATTGCCCATTCGCGCGGATGGAGTGCCGAAGATATGGAGCGGAATAACAGCGAGGTACAGAACAGCCGGCAGTTGCGCGAGGGGGCTCAGGCGCTCGTCGCGCGCGCGGCGGAGATGGCGCGGCTCATGGTGGAGGGGCAGTTGGCGATGCATCCGCTTATCCGAGGCGGCCGCAAGGCGCATCGACTGGATAGTGAACCGACGGGATGACCGGAATGGAGTCGCAAGGAGGCCAGATCATGGCGGGTGAGGACCACATGCGCGCGCATCTGGGAAACCTATCGCGGTCGTTGGTGCGCCTGCACAAGGCGTTGCTGGACAGCGAACGGGTCTCCTATGAGCGGGTACATGGGCGGATCGAGACGAATGGCGCATTTTTTCAACTCGTGTTGGGCGACGCCTGGTTTGCCTGGTTGCGCCCCCTGTCTCAATTGATGGTGAAAATCGACGAGCTGTCCGAGGAAGAAGAGATCGGGGATCGGGCGGAGATCTCCACGACCATCGACTCGGTACGGATCATGTTAATGCCGTCGGAAGAAGGCGATGGATTCGGCCGACATTATTACGACGCGTTGCAGCGGGAACCCGATGTCGTCCTGGCGCATGCGGCGGTCAGGGCGTTGCTCCGGACATCGTCGCCCGGGAAGGAGGCGATCACATGAAAGCGCACTATCTCGGGCATGTCGTGTTCTATGTGAAAGAGCTGCAGCGTTCGCTGGCGTTCTACCGCGACTTGTTGGGATTCCGCGAAGTCGGGCGGATTTTTAATGGCGCTGCGGCCGCACTGACATCCGGCCGCACGCATCATGAGTTGCTGCTGATCCAGGTCGGCGATGCGCCGGCACCGCCCCCTGGGCGCAGGCGAGGGCTCTATCACATCGGCATCAAAGTCGGTGACAGCCTGGACGAACTTCGGACGGCTAAACGCGAGTTGGAGCAGGCCGGCATCGCGATCGACGGCATGAGCGACCATACGGTCAGTCAAAGTCTCTACCTACGCGATCCGGATGGCAACGAGGTCGAGCTGTATGTCGATGCGGACGAGGCGATCTGGAAAAAGAATCCTGACGCGGTCGTGTCGCCAATTAAACCATTATCGTTATAACCAAGGAGGGAGAGGGATTCATGGAAAAACCAGTGATTGCAGCGAAACAGCCGGCGGTATTGGAATTGGAAGCGGGCACCTATTATTGGTGCCGCTGCGGGCTCTCGAAGAAGCAACCGTTTTGTGACGGCTCCCACAAGGGGACGAGCTTCACGCCCATGGAGTTCACCACGACAGAGAAAAAAACCGTCGCCTTGTGCCAGTGCAAGATGACGAAGAAACCTCCGTTTTGCGACGGGACGCATAAATCCCTCTGAGCTCCGCAGAGGCCGCCGGGTGGCAGGTCACAGGCGGGAGAAGGCATGGGTGAGGTGATGAACGATCAGGAATATTCGCTCACGCTCATCGGGCGGCGCATGGTGGCGGAGGGGACGATGGCGTTCTCCTTCGAGAAGCCGGCGGGGTTTGTGTTTGCGCCGGGTCAGTTTGTGGATCTAACACTCACCGAGCCCTCAGAGACCGACGCGGCCGGCAACACCAGGGCCTTTTCCATTGCGAGTGCGCCGCAGGAACCGACGCTGATGGTGGCCACCCGCCTGCGCGATACCGCGTTCAAGCGAGAACTGCAGCGCATGCCGATCGGCTCATCCGTTCGTATGGAAGGGCCGTTCGGGAAACTGGTGCTGCATGCCGACCAGGCTCGGCCAGCCGTCTTTTTGGCCGGCGGGATCGGCATTACGCCGTTTCGCAGCATGGTGGTGGGGGCGGCGCTGCAACGGTCGCCCCATCCCATGGTCCTGTTTTACTCCAACCGGCGGCCGGAGGATGCGCCGTTTCTGGACGAGCTGCAGGCCTTGCAGCAGAACAATCCGCACTATCGTTTCGTGGGCACCATGACGGAACTCGCGAAATCTTCCCGCCCATGGCAGGGCGAGACGGGATACATCAACGCGGCTCTGCTCTCCAAATATCTCGTAAATGTGGAGAAGCCGATCTATTACGTGGTCGGCCCGCCGGCCATGGTGAGCGCGCTTCGGACCATGCTTAAAGAGGCTCACATCGACGAGAGTGATATTCGAACCGAAAAGTTCGCAGGCTACTAACTGGACAATCGACGGCACCGACCGGCGAGAAGGTCCAGATGCCGATGGCGACGATCGCCAAGTGGAAGAACGGATGCATCGACGAGAAACATCTGTTCTGGGACAACGCGGAGTATATGAAGCAGCTGGGAATAACCCAATACAGCTTCTTGGCGTCGTAGAAGCGGTCCCCTCCCCCACGACCGGTGACCAAAACGGCCATGCATGTCCTGCGGTCGTTCTGGACCGAATAGTGGACAGAGCCGCATCATCAAATAGCGCTCTCACTGTGGTTCTATGCACGAAAGACCTCAATGTCCGAAAGTCGTCATTGTCGGCGGGGGATTCGGTGGGCTTCATGCCGCGAAGGCCTTGTCGAATGAAGCGGTCGAGGTCACGTTGATCGACCGCAAAAACCATCACACGTTTCAGCCGTTGCTGTACCAAGTCGCGTTGGCCCTCCTCTCGCCCGGTGAAATCGCCTCCTCGCTCCGTCATATCCTGCGCACATCGCGCAACATTCAGATCATTCTGGGCGAGGTGATCGGATTCGATATTGCCGCCCGGCAGGTGCAACTCAGCGACGGGACGGCGCTCGAATACGATTATCTGATCCTCGCTGCCGGTGCGCGCCATGCGTATTTTGGTCATGACGAATGGGAGCGAGACGCGCCGGGGCTCAAGACGATCGAGGATGCGGTGGAAATTCGAAGCCGGTTGTTGCTGGCGTTCGAAACGGCGGAACGCGAGGCGCACTTCACCGGCAGGCAAACACCATTGAGCTTCGCCGTCATCGGCGGCGGTCCGACAGGTGTCGAATTGGCGGGGGCGATTGCAGACCTCGCGCGGCGGGCCCTGGCCAAAGATTTCAAAGCGATCGACACGACACAGGCGCGCATCCGGCTGTATGAAGGTTCCGCACGTATATTGGGGACGTATTCGGAAGCCGCGTCACGGAGCGCCACAGAGCAACTGCGGCAGTTGGGAGTCGAAGTCTGCACCGAGAGCATGGTGACGGCGGTTCAGCCGGGACGGATCAAAGTCCGGGACGAATGGATCGCGACGGACGTCACGCTCTGGGCGACAGGAGTCGCCCCCTCGCCGCTAGGCAAGGCACTCGGCGCAGCAACCGACCACGCCGGTCGAGTGTTCATTGAACAGGACTTGAGCGTCCCCGTACATCGCGACATCTTTGTAATCGGCGATATGTCGGCGCTGATCGATGCCAGCGGCCGACAGGTGCCCGGTCTGGCCGCGGCTGCGGTGCAGCAGGGACAAGCCGCGGCGGTGAATATCCTTCGTGACCAGCAGGGGGCGCCCCGCCTTCCGTTCAGATATCGGGACCGGGGGAGTATGGCGACCATCGGGCACCATCGCGCGGTGGCGGAGATTGGAGCCATGAACCTGTCTGGTTTGATTGCCTGGCTTCTGTGGTCGGTGGTCCACGTTTTTCTGCTCATCGGCTTTCGCAACCGTGTCGCAGTGATGGGGCAATGGATCTGGGCCTATGTGACACGCGAAGGAAGCAGTCCGCTCATTACCGACCATCAACAGGCAGAAGCTGGTTCGACGCGTTTCCAAGGTCCAAGCCGTTGATGATCGAAGCCTGAAGGACCTTATGAATGACAAGCCACCACCAGCGTCCATTGCGCTTCCACAAGAAAATCTGCAGTCTCCGGGGACCGACTATACCCTCACTGCAGGTAGTGCGGTTTTGATTGGCTGTTACAGTGAAAGCAATTGGAGCGAACCGAGCAAGAGAAATATCGGTACAGAAAACTATTTGAACTTTGGCTCGTTATTGTTCGGATGCACCATGGGAGGGTTGATCGATGGGCATCCCCAGAATGTCCATACCTTCAGCGACAATAGTTTAATGAATGAGGGCGCGTTCACAGGCCTGGGAAGCAGACCTTCCGCTCCCTCAGCAGAGGGTTCTTCCGATGAGCCAGTCGTCCCCTATAACTACACAGTAGCAACCATCGGGTCGAACATTTTCAACAATGTGGGTTTAAGTTTTGCTCAGCGCTTTGTGGGTACACCTGGGAAAGATCTCCCCTATAGCTTGTCAACCGAACTCCTATTCCAACATCGAGGAACAGAACCGACCAGTTATTGGGGATTCTGCACAGTCAATGGACAAGCCCAATCGCCACTCTCCATTAGCCACTGGCATAACCAAGACATTGGCGACGGGCAATTATGGCTCGAAAAAGGACTCTTCATAGGACCGATTCAAGATCCGTACGGCTCGAGTGACCCGCATAAACGTATACGTATGACGGTCTCAACCGAAGCTGATGTGGACTCGACCATCACCTCACTCGGTCGCCTAGAAGGTAGCTCGCTTCCTGAAAAAGGATCGCCCAATCTGTACCAATGGGAGGAAGGCGACATCATCCTTAACAAGAAACCTAGCCCCGGAGGACATGTTGGTTGGATCTGTTGTCGTGATACCACTGGAACGCTCCGTTGGTTTCGCTACGGTTCGATTGATAGTGCCCCTGCGTCTTAAGAGATGAAGTTAACCGGATGTGAAAACTAAAATGCGAAAGCGTAGCCCGCCCCCTTCTCACATTTACTTTATGTCCAGGGGAGTTTCCCGCTACGCGCAGGCTTTGACGATTGTGGATGAATACAGGCGAAAGTCGTCGAGGTGAGTGGTGATGATCGTATTGAGAATCTCCAGATTCAGGCTGGTGTAGTCATGCACGGCGACGTTACGGAAACCGACCATTCGCTGGAGCCGGCTCGCCAACTCGGCCGGGAGCAGTCCTGCTTTCTCTAACAAGCCGAACGCCTCTCTGCTTTCCTGCGGAAGTCCCAACCCTTTACGTCTGACCACATACATGGCGAGATCAATGGCGGTCTCGCAAGCACGTTGCAGATTGAGCACGATCGCATCCTGCTTGGTTTGATTGTCAAACAGGTTGCTTCGATCCCCGCCATATTCTTCGGTGATGCGGCGCAGGCATCGTTCGATGCTCCCCGCCTTGTTCACGATCACATCGTCAGCCATACACGAGTCCGCGAGTCTTGATGTCGTTGAGTAGCTCCCGTCGTTCTTCGTTCAGCCGTGCGTAATCGGAGTAGGCGTACATTTCGAACTCGGCCCGAGCGGAGTCCTCTCTGCTGTCGAGGATGCGGCCGGTGGCAATGACTTGCGCACGCATGACCGTGGAGGCTCGCTTGAGATCGAGCAGGTCCACATCTCGACCAAGTCGTGCGGCGAGTTCTTGAGCGAATTCGAAAAGCCGCTCACCGGGAAGCGTCTGCTTGGCAAGGATGGCGAGGTCAATGTCGCTGCCCCGGGTCGCATCGCCTCGGACCTCTGAGCCGAACTGGTAGATGGCCACGAGGTCGGGAATGTGCTCCCGCAGAAACTGCACGATCGTCTCACTGTTCATGGAAGGAACTCCACTCCGGAGAGGCAGTATACGTGACAGGGCAGGAAATGTCGAAGCGGGGCAAACGGGGAAGGTTGCGCGCGATCGGAACGATCGGCATACTAGGTCACACATGAGCCACGAATCATCAGCAGAGACGGTGTCTTCCAGCCTCGACCGGTA
>JACCDZ010137433.1_pt1 | contig 96068 bp, 82 predicted proteins | sample 7449551 | NCBI WGS metagenome assembly JACCDZ01 (sample SAMN15323452, study PRJNA562643) | freshwater metagenome | isolation source: river surface water | place: USA:Blue River Watershed | collected 2017-08-18
AAATCGAAGATCAAGCTCCTCCGGAAATGATTGAAACGGTCAACCGTCTCACAAATCGCGTTGTGACAAAAGCGTTGCAAGCTTATGAAGCAGGCGAGCCTTTGCATGTCTCTTCTGTGCAAGATGAGATCGAACAATTACTGATGCAAGAAGGGTATTATAAAGCAGCCAAACAATACATCCTCCAGCGTGCTGCTTTAGAAGAGCAAGCTCCTACTGCAGTCGAAGAAAAACAAGAAGGCAAACGGCAATTTACGGTGACAACGGCCGAAGGCAAAACCCGCACCTTAAAAGAGTCTCATATTAAAAGCCGCTTGAAACTAGCCTGCCGCGGACTTGAAAATGTCGATTTAAATGAGCTTTTAGAATCTGTGCTTCTCAACTTTTATGAAGGTATTAAAGACAGCGAAGTCGATCAAGCTCTCATCATGGCAGCTCGCAGCAAAATTGAGATTGAGCCTGCCTATGCAACTGTTGCAGCAAGGCTTTTATGCGATGTTCTCTACCGCGAATCGATGGAAATGAGCGCAGGAGAATCAGGATTTGAAGCAGCTCATAGAGCCTACTTCAAAAAATACATTAAATTTGGGATATCGGTTGAGCGCCTAAATCCAGAGCTTCTTGAATTCGATCTCGACATGCTTGCAGGAGCGCTCGATATTAAAAGAGATGATCTCTTCTCTTATATGGGCGTGCAAACTCTTTATGACCGCTACTTTATCCACCACTTAGAAAGACGCCTTGAAACCCCTCAAATCTTCTGGATGCGTGTCGCTATGGGGCTGTCTTTGCAAGAAAAAGACAAAAATAAGAGGGCTATTGAATTCTATAATCTCTTATCGCAATTCAATTATACGTCTGCCACGCCTACATTATTTAACTCAGGAACCACCCACTCTCAACTCAGCTCCTGCTATCTCTCTACCGTTATGGATGACCTCTCTCACATCTTTAAGGTGATCTCCGATGATGCGCAGCTCTCTAAATGGGCAGGGGGCATCGGCAACGACTGGACTAATGTGCGCGCAACGGGCTCTATCATCAAAGGCACCAACGGAAAAAGCCAAGGGATTATCCCCTTCTTAAAAGTTGCTAACGACACAGCTGTTGCCGTGAATCAATGTTTTGCGCCCGATACACTCATCTATACATCCGAAGGCGTAAAACAAATTTCACGAGTTGAAGCCGGCATGCTGGTATTAGGAATCAGCGGCGCTTACAAACGAGTGACAGATAAATTCACCTACAATCAAAAAGATCCGATGATTGAAGTGAAAGTCAAACACTCCATTAATCCAATTGCGGTCACAGCAGGGCATCCATTCTATGCTCTAAGAGGCATTCCTCTTGAGCAGTCTAATGAAAGAACGCTTCAATGGATGAAAAAAGGAAAAGTCAATTTCGAGTGGGTCGATGCTGGAGAGCTTAAAGCTGGCGACTATGTTGCTCAAATTGTTCCTTCAGAGATTGTACAAGCAGAGGGCATCACAGAAGACGATGCTAGACTCTACGGCATTCTCCTTGGAGATGGACACATGACAATAGATGGCTATGAGTGGGGTGTCTCTGGAAACCCTCAAAATGACACCCATCTTGAATTTGTCCGCAGCTACTTAAAACAGCGAGGCATCCACTTCTGGGAAACAGGTCGTGCAGATAGCTACGTTCAAATACGCTGGGCAGCAGGGCATGGAGCCGTCAGAGATGCGACAACGGGCCGCATTGTTGGAAGCGGAGCTGCTACTCTCCCCTTTGACTATGACGACCTGTATGATAGCAGCAAACAAAAACGGATTGCTGCAAGACTGTCTCACTTGCCGCGCAGTCAAACGCTTTCTCTTATCCAAGGACTCATTGAAACAGATGGGAATGTATCGAGAGAAAAAGAAATTACCTTCACAAACACATCTCAAAATCTCGCTGAAGGCCTTCGCTATCAGTGCCTCCGCCTAGGAGTGCCAACGGCCGGAAATTATCGCGTTCGAAAAAATGGACATACAGGAAAACGATCCGATGGAACTGCTGTCCATTTTGATAAGGAAACCGCGTGTTACGATGTGCGGATCCCAGCGGTGAAAGAAATCGCAGAGCGCGTAGGTTGCAAACCTCTAACAAAGCGCAATTGGCTTGCCTGGGATCAGTTTGTGTTCACCCGCGTTAAATCAACCAAATCGATTCCTGTCACACCTTTTGTCTTTGACCTCAAAGTCGAAGATGACGAGTCGTATATGACAGCGTCGGGGCTGGCTCATAATGGTGGAAAAAGAAAAGGAGCAATGTGCGCTTATTTAGAGACATGGCATCTAGACATCGAAGACTTTTTAGACCTTAGAAAAAATACTGGCGATGATAGACGCAGAACACACGATATGAACACCGCGAACTGGATCCCGGATCTCTTCATGAAACGGGTTCAAGAAGGTGGAAAGTGGACTCTTTTCAGCCCTAGCGATGTTCCTGAGCTGCACCATATTTATGGAAAAGAATTTGAGAAAAAATATGTCGAGTACGAGAAAAAAGCAGCGAGTGGAAAACTCAAACTTTTTAAAGAAGTTGAAGCCCTGGATCTTTGGAGAAAGATGCTGAGCATGCTCTTTGAAACAGGCCATCCTTGGATTACTTTTAAAGACCCTTCTAATATCCGTTCGCCTCAAGACCATGTCGGCGTTGTCCACAGCTCTAATCTCTGCACAGAGATCTTGCTCAATACCACTGCGGATGAAACGGCTGTTTGCAACTTAGGATCGATTAACCTAGCTCAGCATTGCACGCCGGAGGGTCTCAACGAAAAAATGCTTGAACAGACCATTCGAACTGCCGTGAGAATGCTGGATAATGTCGTCGACATCAACTTTTACCCGACAGCTGAAGCCAAATACTCTAACCTCAAGCACCGCCCTATCGGTTTGGGAATGATGGGATTCCAAGATGCGCTCTACATTCAAAACATCAGCTACGCCAGCCACGAAGCTGTTGAATTTGCAGATAAAGCAATGGAGATGATTTCGTATTATGCGATCTTAGCCTCTTCTGAACTGGCAAAAGAGCGCGGCACCTATGAAACCTACAAAGGCTCTAAGTGGGATAGAGGCCTCCTCCCGATTGATACGCTCGATCTTCTTGAAAAAGAAAGAGGCGGCTATTTAGAGGTTGATCGCACTGTCCGCATGGACTGGAAACCTGTGCGAGAATCGGTTAAAAAATACGGCATGCGTAACAGTAACACAATGGCGATTGCGCCGACTGCGACGATTTCAAACATCACTGATGTGACGCAGTCGATCGAGCCCATGTATAAAAACCTCTTTGTTAAGTCCAACCTCTCTGGAGAGTTTACAATCCCCAATCCTTACCTCGTTGAAAAACTACGCGCTTTAGGTCTGTGGGATCAAGAGATGCTCGATGATCTTAAATATTTCGATGGTTCTATCCATGAAATTGATCGGATTCCTCAAGATATTAAGCGCATCTTCTTAACAGCTTTTGATATCGACCCTGAGTGGATCATTGAGTGTGCCAGCCGTCGTCAAAAATGGATCGACCAAGGACAATCGTTAAACCTCTACATTTCTGAGCCAAGCGGAAAAAAACTCCATCAGATGTATATGTTCTCTTGGATCCGAGGGCTTAAAACAAATTACTACCTCAGAGCCACTGCGGCAACGCAGATTGAGAAGTCAACCACCGATATCAACAAACGAGGCCTTCAGCCCCGTTGGATGAAAAACAAATCGGCCTCTAGCAACATTAAAGTAGAACGCGATGAGCCTCCTGCTCCAAAAGCCTGCAGACTAGGCGATGAAACCTGCGAAAGCTGCCAATAATAAAGGATAAAAAAATGACAAAAGATACAAGTAAACGAGTCGATGCCGACTTAAAAAGACTGATCAACTGCAACCAAGTTGACGTCAACCAACTCATGCCTCTCAAATATAAATGGGCATGGGAACATTATCTGAACGGATGTGCCAACCATTGGATGCCCACAGAAGTGCCGATGGGGAAAGACATCGAAATTTGGAAATCAAATCAGCTCAGTAAAGATGAGCGGCTTGTCATACTGCGCAACTTAGGGTTCTTCAGCACTGCAGAAAGCTTAGTGGGCAATAACATTGTTCTTGCAATCTTTAAGCACGTGACTAACCCGGAAGTCAGACAATATCTCCTCCGCCAAGCCTTTGAAGAAGCGATCCATACACATACCTTCCATTACATCGTAGAATCCCTCTCTCTCGATCAGGGCGAGATTTTTAACATGTACAATGAGATCAATACGATCCACGCCAAAGATCAGTTTGAGATGAATCTGACGCAAGACATCATGAAGCCTGGCTTTACCACCTCAACACCTGAGGGCGCTCGCAAATTCTTAGAAAATCTCATTGGTTATTACATCATCATGGAAGGAATCTTCTTCTACAGTGGATTTGTGATGATCCTCTCGTTCCACCGTCAAAATAAAATGACAGGTATCGGCGAGCAGTTTCAGTACATCCTCCGAGATGAAACGATCCATCTTAATTTTGGAATCGATCTTATCAACAGCATCAAAGAAGAAAATCTAGAGCTCTGGACACCTGAGTTTCAAGAGCACATCACAAGCCTCATCCGAGAAGCTGTCGAGCTCGAAATCCAATATGCGCAAGATTGTCTTCCCCGCGGCATCTTAGGGCTGACAGCTCCGATGTTCCGTGAATACGTGCAATATATCGCAGACCGCCGTTTAGAAAGAATCGGCCTCAAACCGATCTACAAATCGAAAAATCCTTTCCCTTGGATGAGCGAAACAATCGATCTTCAAAAGGAAAAGAACTTCTTCGAAACACGCGTGACTGAATACCAGTCCGCTGGAAGCCTGTCTTGGAATTAATCTCTGATCTCTAATACAACACTTAGCGAGTAACAACCGCTAGGTGTTTGTATTTGATGCAGCTGGCAAAATTCTTGCAGTCCCATGTTCGGATTAGCTTCAGAAGCCGTTTGCCAGACCGCATGACCTCCGTATTGGTTGAGGTATGTTTTTAGAAGTTCTTTTTGTCTTAAGATAACGAACGCTTCAAATTGCTGGACAAGCGAGTCAATATCTTGATCCCATATATTTTCATCGAGGGGAACTGAAACATTCTCATCTCCTCTCAATCTACCACGTAGCTCATTCTTATAGATTGTATACTGCGCTTCACCGATTCTTTGTTTCAAAAGAGACTGAAAACCCTTTAACATCTGTAGATCTTCGTCCCACTTTCGGAGCCCTAAGCAGTCTAAATCGATAACCGTTTTTATTCCTCGCGCGGAAAGAAGTGTCTGTTGTACATCATAGTAATCTTTGAATTCATCAGGAGTTGTGAATCCTAAACTGTAAACAAATGCATCGACTGATTCGATCACAGGAAACTGGATTTGTCTGAAAGCATCCATTGCAGTTTGACGTATCTGTTGTTCCACATTTTGTTCTGTCTTTTGTAGCCTTGCACAGATTTCTTTTAGTTCTAGGTAAAACTCGTAGGGGCTTAGCTCCCGATTTTGTTGCAGATTTTTTAATGAGTCATCATTGACTAAAGCGAGCAACTCTACAACGGTTTTACGCATAGGTCTAACTCTTCTATCCCACGCAACATTATCTTGCTGCTCTGTCCAATGACTTTGATTTTGCTGTATTTCCTTCAATTTGGCTTGAAGAGGTGTCTCGAATGAAATCCCAAATCTCTCTACAAAAGTGTCAAAATTTAATGAACGAAATTCGATCTGAGGAGTTAGTCTAGGATGAACATCGGGGGCTTTTTTGAATACAGGCCTAACTGCTAGATCGACGAGCAGAACAAGATAATTAATAATCGGAATGAACTCTAGAACTCCAATCACATAATGCACCGTCCGACCTTTCCATTCAGAACGAGCTGCTTCTTTGAAATGCATCTGGGCTCTTGAATACGGATAAAGCAGAACTTCTGAAACTTTCATGAAGTAAATTTTAACATGTTACGGCTTACTTTGTAAGTATTGCTTTTACCTATTTTGTAATAAATAGTTTGCAACTTTAAAACAAAATTTGAGTTGTTCTTTCGTCTGCACCATGGCAGGTCTGACTTCTCGGATCTGAGCCATGAGTTGGACAGGGTTTAGAGTACGGGCCCCTTGCTCTACTAAATCCATCATAAGCGTTGCAACCATGAAAACGCCAGTTCTACCGACTCCAGCGCTGCAGTGAATGGCAATTGCGCCTTCTTGATAGCGCGTCCTTTGCTCTTGTATGAGCTTCATAAAGGGTTCGATACCTGCAAGAACGCCTTGATCGGGCCAAACTTCGCAATGAAACATTTCATCTGGCGCCCAGCCTTCTGATTTTCGAGGCTTTCTGATAAAAAATCCTTCTTTCTCTTCTGTCTTCCAATTAAACCAGTAGTGCTCACATTTAATTTTGCCATCTTCCCATACTGGTGTTAAACAGACGATTTGTTTGACCTTATTTTGAGTCATCACCATTTTAGTAAGGTCAACCGTTGATTCTTTGGGACCTTGCATCAGAATATAGTTCTTATTACCTGCGGAGAAAAGGGCTCCATTAAAATCGATTTTCTCATTCAGTTCATTAACAAGAGGAACCATTGTCGCGTAGTATTGCAAAATGTCGGTATACCGATCTTTCTCTACATTAAAAGGTGAGCATTCATTTAGACGATTTTTTTCAAAACCTCGTAGAATTGTTAAAATCTGGCTCGCTTCTTGATCCGAAATTTCTTTTTGATTTTGGGCAGTCACTTCGAAATCAACCAAAGGATGGCCCAGTTTTTCTTCTAAGCGGCCTGCAATCGAGGCAGCAGCGGTCGTTGGAATATTCATTATAGGATTAAAAGATACAGATGGAATTGTCATGCGGAAACTATACGCTGGGGAAAAATAAAAAGAAAGAGAATTTCTTAAACATCTTTACCACCTAACTAAGCGATTCCTTTATTTTTGCACCTTTGATCCACCTATTTTTTTGTGCAGTCAACTGCACAAAAAAGGTGTTTTTTGTGACGTTCAGTGCTTTTCGCACAGAAATTTCAAGAAAAACACCCCTTTTAACAAAGACTCCATTCCTGGTAAGATCCTAAAACATTATGACTTGGAAAACAGGCGATCGATATCTCTCTTTTAAAGTGACGCAAGTAATTGATTTAGAGGAGCTTAAAGCTAAACTTATCGAACTTGAGCATGAAAAGTGCGGGGCTAAGGTGCTGCACCTTGCTTGCGATGACCCTGAAAACCTCTTTTGCCTTTCGTTTCAGACCCTTCCGAATAGCTCCAATGGGGTGGCCCATATCTTAGAGCATACAGTGCTCTGTGGATCGCGTAAATACCCCGTTAAAGACCCTTTTTTCGCAATGACACGCAGAAGTCTTAATACCTTCATGAATGCCCTGACAGGAGCCGATTTTACGTGCTATCCGGCGGCTTCCCAGGTGGAGAAGGACTTTTATAACCTGTTAGATGTCTACCTCGATGCTGTTTTCCATCCCCAGCTTAAAAAAGAGAGCTTTTTACAAGAGGGGCACCGGCTAGAACTTGAAGACCCCAAAGACCTCAAAAGCCCCCTGCTATGGAAAGGGGTCGTTTTTAACGAGATGAAAGGAGCCTTGGCCTCCCCTGATGCTAGAATCTGGCATAAAATCTCAGAAACACTCATGCCAGATCTGACCTATGCCAACATCTCTGGGGGCGATCCTGCCTACATTCCATCGTTAACGTATGAAGAATTGATCCACTTTCATGAAACGTATTACCACCCTTCCCGCTGCCTCTTTTTCTTCTACGGGAATTTCCCCCTCAAAAAACACCTTGAAGTTCTCGAAGAAAGCATCTTAAAAAATGCACAGAAAGCACCACCTCTACCTCCGATGCCCAAACAGCCTCGCTTTAAAGCCCCTAAGAATGTGGAAGGATTTTACCCTATTGCTAAAAAAGAGGAGTCGCAGTCCATGATCGCTTGGAGCTGGCTGACTGTTTCTGCTCAAGAGCAAGACACCCTGCTTGCGCTCTCCCTTCTAGATGCCATTTTAATGGAAACAGACGCCTCACTTCTTAAACTTCCTCTTTTGCAATCGGGACTATGCTCGACTGCCGACGCCTTTTTAGATCCAGAAATGTCAGAAGTCCCCTATCTGATCATTTGTAAAGGATGTGATTCCAATCAGGTCGATGCACTTGAAGACCTCTTGTTAAAATCACTGAGAGAAATTGCGGACAAAGGAATACCGCCTCATATGATCGAGGCCTCCTTGCATCAGCTTGAGCTTTCGCTCACAGAAATCGGCGGCGACCACGGCCCCTTTGGTCTATCACTCTTTATGCGTGCAGCCCTAACAATGCAGCATGGAGGACGTCCTGAAAAAGCCCTTAAAATCCACACCCTCTTCGCTCAGCTTAGAGGGAAATTAAAGAATCCCGATTATCTTCCGAACATAATCCGAGAGATGCTTCTTAAAAATCCTCACCGCGTGCGCGCTGTCATGAACCCCGATACGAAACTTTTAGACAAAGAGCAGGAAGAAGAAAACCAGAAGCTTAAAATTTTAGAAGAAGACCTACCTCTAGATGAAAAGAAAAAAATCGTCAAAACCATGGCTCATTTAGAAGAGTTTCAAAAGATGCAAGAGCATCAAAATCTAGACTGCCTTCCAAAAGTGACTTTGAATGACGTCCCTGTCCTCTCAAGAGATTATCCGTTAAAGCAACAAGATAAAGTCTTTTTCCATGATACATTTACTAATGGATTTGTCTATGCAGATCTTGTGATGGATCTTCCCCTTGTTTCAGTTGAAGAGCTGCCCTATGTACAGCTCTTTATTTCGCTCCTTTCTGAAGTCGGTGTGGGAAAGCGTACGTATGTGCAAAATCTAGAAATGTTACAAGCCCATGTGGGATCTATGACTGCATCACTTGCTCTTTTTCCCCTTATGGAAGATTCAACTCGGATGAAACCTGCCCTTCTTCTTCGAAGCAAAGCTTTAGAAAGAAACAGTTCAATGATGTTCAAGCTTTTAAAAGAATGGGCGCTCAACGTCCGTTTTGATGAAACCGAAAGAATCGAAGAACTCATGGAACAAGCCTACACTGCATTAGAGCAGCGCCTGACTAAAAATGGACTTCGTTATGCGGTAGCAGAGGTGCTCAGCGGTCTTACCCCGGTGGGTTTTATCTCTGAAAAATGGCAAGGGATTTCCTATTTTCAATGGATTAAAAGCATCGTTCAAGATCTGCCACGTCATTTGCCCAAAATCATTGATAAATTCCATGAACTAAAGCAAAGACTTCTTTCTTTTAAAAATCCTGAAATCATCCTTTCGTGTTCTCAAGAAGCGTATAAAAATCTCCGCTTTGAAGAGCTTCTTGATCTCCCCTCAAGACCATTTAAAGCATGGGAAGTCCCCTCTCATATTCCTCCCACCAAATCTCAAGGACGGCCGATTGCCTCCCCTGTCTCCTTTACAGCTCAGGGTCTTAAAGTAGCCACTTATTTAAATCCTCATGCGCCAGGTCTTGCTATCGCATCGCAGCTCATGGATCACTTAGTGCTTCATCCTAAAATCAGAGAGCAAGGCGGCGCTTATGGCGCAGGAACCACCTATGTCCCCACTCTGGGCCACTTTACCTTCCATACCTTCCGCGATCCTCACCTAGGATCTTCTTTACAAACATTCAAAGAAGCCATTGATACAATCGCAAACGGTCATTTCTCAAAAGAAGATTTAGAGTCAGCAAAACTTGAATCAATCCAAAGCCTCGACAGCCCCATTAGCCCTGGAAACAGAGGATCGGCTTCTTATTCTCTCCTGCGTGAAGGAAGATCTTTAGAACATCGGCAGCATTATCGAGACCGGCTCTTATCCCTTACTTCTCAAGAAGTTGCTTTAGCTGTTCTTCATGAACTTAAACCTCGTCTAGAAAATAGTCAGGTTGTGTCACTTGGATCTCAAGAATTTCTTGAAAAAGAAAATAAGACTCTTCAAAAACCTTTGCCAATTATCCCCATTTGAGGTAATTTTAGTCGCTTTCTGGTTGAGGGCGTATAGCTCAGTTGGTAGAGCGCCTGTCTTACACACAGGTGGTCATAGGTTCGAGTCCTGTTGCGCCCAAACACCCTTTGCGGGAGTAGTTCAATTGGTTAGAGCGCTGCCCTGTCACGGCAGAGGTTGCGGGTTCGAGCCCCGTCTCCCGCGAAATAAAAAAAGCGATTGATTCTTACGAATCAATCGCTTTTTGCTTCTTATAGATCTTTGGAGATTTAGAAAAGCGGGTTTTCTGTCATCATCCCATAGTACTGTGCAGACTCTGTTCCATTTTTAACCTGATCGCTTGTTGTATTGGCATAGGAAGTTTCTTGAACACCGTCTTCCTCAAGATCGTTTTCTTTCAGGGCTTGATAGATTTTCACAGCTGCAAAAACACCAGCTCCAACAGCTAAAGCTCCGCCTGCATATTTCACTAAATTTGGAACTCCACGTTTTGCTTGCTCGCAGACAAACTCTCCTGCCCACTGATCAGCGACTACTTCATTGTTAAATTGAAGAAATTCTCCGACATTAAATTGTGGAAGTTTGCGAGCGTTTGAGGCTAATTCATTGGCCCAATCATGACCATTCGGCTGCTTGATACCTGGCACCTGGCTAAACTCATTGGCCCAATTATTGACCTTTGGCTGCAGCGGACGAGGTGTATCACTCTGTGGGTGTTTGGGAGAAGGCTTCTCTGCTTTTTCAAAGTCTTGAAGTGCCTCGTCCACTAAGTCATAACTATACTCGTCTGCCCACTTTTGGGGTTCTAGTTTATCTACAATGTTTGGAGCAGAAGGAAACTCTTCCTCAAATTGCTGGACCCAATTTTCTGGGTTAGGCGCTGCTGGTCTCAAATGCTCGCTAGGTGCTGACGGAGCTTGAGGAGCCCCTTTTGATGCCTCAGGCTCAGGTAATTTAACTGACTTCATCTGCTCGGCAGCTTGAGAAAAGGTTGAGTGTGCAGTTTTCATTAACCCTTTAGCTCCCTTCATACCTATCCAACCCAAATAAAGACCAATCATCACGAGGTTAAGCGTGATCATGGACATTGAATAGGACATACGTAACAAAGTGCAGAGCGCAACACGGGTTGTCGGATGGATTAAAGCAGCAGTGATTCCAGCTGTTGAAAACGTAGCAAAAGCTGGATTTTGTGCTATTTTCTGTTTCAGGTTTTCTGCGAGGTTAAAATGGTTCTTTAGTTTAGTAAAACCCGAAGAAGCAGCACTTGAACCTAAACTATTTATTGTTTGCATTGGATGTAAGAAAAACACAATAACACCTCTTTTTGTTCCTTATTATTATAATATTTATTCATATTTATTTAAATATATAAATATGACGAGTTTATATTAAATTAATAATAAATAATAAAAATTTTAAAATAAACAAGGTTTTAGTATTGAATGACTTCTATGATAACCATTTGCTATTTTTTCCTGAAAATCGCAATATGGCCGCATGTTGAAGCTGGTTCTATTGTTAACTTTTATTTTTAATTTCGGATGGGCCTATGAAAACCTGGAAGAAGGGGTCGCTCTCTACAAAAATAAAAGGTACGAGGAGGCTTTAGTCGTCTTTGAGCAGAAAGAACTCATTGAAAATCAGCAACTTGGGTCTTTAGTAGGGCAGCTTTTTTGTAACGTAGCCCTGGGACATTTTAACCGTATTGACCCGCTCCTTCAGCAAGTAAGCGTTAAGGTTCAAGAGTTTACAGATTGCGACACTCCTCCTCAATCAGAACCTGTAACCCAAGAACAGCAACACCAGTCGTATTTATGCCGCAGAAGGGTCCGTGAGGTTGCAAATCATATGCGTGAAACGGTTGAAAAACTTGTGAGAGAATCGGTCCCCGGGGTTTTTCAAAAAATCAAGGTATTAAGGCAGCTTTACCCTTTTATCGACAATTTAGAACAAATTGCAATTGAGTGTTGCCAAAACAACTATCCGTGGTCCTGCTGTTTAAACCCTCTTCTAGAGCAGCTAGAAGCGTGGAATAGTCTTGGGCTTGAGATTTCTTCTTAGAAATACCTCATTTCGGTTAGTATACCATTTTAGGAGAACATTTTATGCCAGCTGTACGGAAAACATTTAAACAATACCTTTCTATTTATGCATGGCTCACAATCGGTGCCTTTTTGGCAGCGTTTGCCATCCGCGTTTTCTTGCTTCCCAACTCGCTGATTGACGGCGGGACAGTTGGTATCGCTTTGATTTTATCTAAACTTTTTGGTGAATCGTACCTTTCGATTTTCCTGATCGTTCTCAACCTTCCTTTCATTTACATGGCCTACAAACACATCCGTAAATCGTTCATCATCACAATGGGTGTAGCGGTGCTCCTCTTTGCTGCCTTTCTGGTTGTTGCAGCCAAAATACCTCCTTTTCTGGGCGACCCTGTTGAAGTGATTGTGATTGGGGGCGCCATTTTAGGGGTCGGTGTGGGGCTGATTATCAGGCACGGAGGGTGTTTGGATGGAACAGAAATCTTAGCGATTTTGATCAATCGCAGGAAAGGGTTCACCGTGGGCCAGGTGGTTCTTTTCATCAACTTTTTTATCTTCACTGCCTATGGATGGATCTTTCTTAACTGGCACTATGCCCTTCAATCGCTCATCACTTATATCGTCGCATTTAAGATGATCGACCTTGTGATCATGGGAATCGAAGAGCTCAAATCAGTGCTTATTATATCTTCTAAGCCTCAGGAAATTGCCCATGTCATCACCGAAGAGCTGGGCCTCGGGCTCACGATCGTTCATGGAAAAGGGGGCTTTACAGGTGATACGCGAGAAATCCTCTATATCATTGTCGAGCGTCTTGATCTTTCTGATTTAAAAGAGATCGTTCTTCGTGAAGACCCGATGGCTTTTATGGCTATTGAGAATCTCCATGAAGTCGTCTATGGAAAGCAGGCTCATCTGCCATACAAGAAAAAAAGCAGATCTCCTTTCCAGTATATGTAAAAGTTTACAAAGTCTTTGCAATTCTTCTGCCGACTGTATAGAATCCTTACTACAAAAAAATTTACAGGAGAAATGTAATGACTTCAGCTATTGATAAAGACGATTTTGATTTTGAAAACGTAAACTACCGCCCAGAATTTTCTTTTCCAGATCACATGCCGACCATTGGCGCAGATCGAATGTTATTCCACTTCTCAAATTCTTTAGAAAATCGAGCTGTTTTGCTCGGAACTCGTTCTAATTTCAGTACTTATTTGATTGACACCTCCATTAAAGCAAAAATTCCATCAGACGCTTTTAGACAAGAAAAAATAGCTTATTGGAAGTCGGAACACGCACATGCAAAAAAATGGGCTTTTATAGAAGGTGGTATGGGAATACTTTTAGCCACCGGTGGGGTGCAAATGGCTGCGATGACAGGTTTTGCAGCAGTACTCGGCGTTTGTTCAATTGCATCAACGTTTTTCGGGATAGCAAATTGTTTTAAAATGAATAGAGCATCGCATCAAATGGAAGGCTGGTCTATCAATCCTCTTGCAAAAATCGCACATGCCAGAAAAGAGGCCTATCAGAAGGGATTTCCCTATGTGCTCTCTCATGACCTAAAACTGAGAGGACTCTCCCATTTCCAAATTCTACTTCCTGAAGAAGTGTTATTTCTTTTTGAGCGGTATTTTGATAAATTCTGCGCAAATTTTCTCACTGCACAACCTGTGAGTGAAAAACAGAAAAAAGAGTGGCTGGATTCTTTCACGCACTTCAATCCGGTTTCTGAGAAAGCTCTTGCTTACGCTTATAATCAGGTTCCAGACAAATACCTTCGCGTCTCTTATGACTTTGAAGTGCTTTATAAACAGCTCACGGATCTTCGTGGAGAATTTAATAAATTAAGAAGACAAAGAGAAAAAGAGACAGCCGGAGTTATCGAAAGCATCAATAAAAATAGAGCTCTTGCCCTTGCGCCTTTTGTTGCAGCATATACCTACTACAAAGAACAAGCACGCATGGAGCGAGATAAAAAGCTTGAAAAAACAACATTGGTTGAAGAAAGAGCGAAAATTAATGACGAGTACAAAGCCTCGATCGCAAAATATGAGGCCTATCATGCAGCAGCCATCATTCCAGTGAATCTCATTTACGATAAACAAATAAGAGATGCCAAGGAAGCTTTAGAATCTATCCTCAAAGAAATCACAAAAAATGAAGCCTCCTCTCATGCGCCTTATTTCAATTACGCATGGGGTCTTTTAGACTATGCACGAAGAGTGAAAGAGCAGCCTGAGTTTGTTTATGAGCCGCAAGCTTTTGTACCTGCAGAGCAATTCCATATTCCTGCTCCGTTTGCGCCTCCTGTGATTAACATTAACTTCATTCAGCAAGCAGGTCAGCAAGCTCCTGTTAATGTAGATGCTTCCCAATATGCAGACTACTTAAGATATGTGCAGGCACACTAAGAGATAATTGCTTTAAAAGGATGTTTCTTTTACTGATGGGGTATGAACTCAGAAGAAAAGAAACATCTGGATTGGGATGCGTGGAGAATTTTCCGTATCTTATCGGAGTTCGTCGATGGATTTGGGACAATGACCGAGCTGGGCCCATCTGTTGCAATCTTTGGCGCCTCGCAAACGAAAGGCAGCGATCCTTACTATGAGCAAGCCGCAGTTTTGGCATCAAAAATTGCAAAAAAAGGGTTTGGAATCATTACGGGAGGCGGACCTGGAATTATGGAAGCTGCTAATGAAGGTGCAAAAGCTGCTAGCGGAAAATCTTGCGGTCTTTGTATCGATCTTCCTACAGAAGAGCGTCCTAATCCTTTCATCGATGAAAAATTTCTGCTTAAATTCCGTTACTTTTTTGTGCGCAAGGTCATGTTTGTCAGATATGCACAAGCTTTTGTGGTTTTTCCCGGTGGCTTTGGAACACTGGATGAACTTTTTGAAGCGCTGACGCTCATTAAAACAAAAAAGATTTCAAGATTCCCCGTTTTTTTAATTGGAACATCCTTCTGGGAAGGTATGTTGAAATGGCTCATGGATACACCTCTTAAAAATGGTTATATTGAACCTGAAGATTTAAAACTGCTTACGATTACAGACAATTTAGATGAAGTTGTTGATAAGATCGTTTTCCATTGCAACCTCACGCACTGTCTGGAAAACTTTTAATCTTGTAATATTCAATCTTATGGATATTCCCCTACTAGGTCTTGGCACATATGATTTAAGAAACAAAGAGTGCACAAAAACAGTGCAAGAAGCTCTTAAAGTCGGTTATCGACACATTGACACGGCGGCTGTCTATGAAAATCACAAAGCAGTCGGTAAAGGGATTCAAGGATTTAATAGATCAGAGCTTTTTCTCACGACAAAATTTCTCTTAGAGCAAATTAACCTTAAGAAAATACAAGCGTCTGTTGAAAAAGCATGCAACCTGGCATTAAAAGAACTGGGGCTGGAGTACATTGATCTCTATCTGATTCACTGGCCCGATAGAAACTATCCTATGTCTGAAATTTTTCGGGCAATGGAGGGTTTAGTAGAGTCAGGAAAAGTGCGTAGATGCGGCGTCAGTAATTTCACAATCCATCATTTAGAGGATTTGAAGCGCGATGCATGCCATCCACAAGCCAACCAAGTTGAATTCCACCCCTATCTCTATCAAAAAGCTCTTTTAGACATGTGCAATAAAACTGGTATTCAATTGATTGCATATAGACCCTTTGGCAAGGGAAAACTCTTGCATGACAAACTATTAAAAGAGCTAGGCGCTAAACATAAAAAAAGTAGCGCACAGGTGATCCTGCGCTGGCTTATTCAACATAAAATTCCAACGATCCCCAAAGCAGCTTCGCTTGCCCATCTTCAGGAAAATTTTAATGTCTTTGGTTTCACTCTAACTTCAGATGAAATGAAAAAGATTGATGGACTTCACCGCAATCTTAGATTCTGTAAAGCTGATGATGCAACTTTTGAGTATTAATGATCTCTGAACACAAACTGCTCAATCTACGCACTTTTTTTCTGGCTGTATTTTTTCTCTCTTCCATCGGTCTTATAGCAACAGACATCTATCTCCCATCGCTTCCCATTATCGAAAGAGATTTATTAACTATTCCAGATGTTGCAAAACTAACTCTCACTCTCTACTTAATCACCTTTAGCCTTTCTCAACTCTTTTATGGACCTCTATCAGATCGGATTGGCAGGCGCAAAACAGCTTTTTTAGGCCTTCTTATCAGCCTTTTTGGGTCCTTTATTTGCACTATCAGCTTTGATATTTCAACTTTAATTCTAGGACGCATGATACAAGGTCTAGGCTTAGGAGCTGGATCGACGCTTGCCCGTGCTATTCGTCGTGATGTCCATTCGGGAAACGATCTTGCACACTTTGGGTCTTTCATCATTATCGGAACTTCAATCACTTTTGCGCTTGCTCCAACTATTGGGGGCTATATCCAGCATTTCATAGGATGGAGGTACAATTTTCTACTTATCATGCTTTATACTCTCATAGGAATGGTTGGCATCGCATTTTGGCTGCCTGAAACAAATAAAGAGCTCAATCCTCTTGCGACTAAAATTAAATCAATGGTCCACCATTATGTTGTTTTGCTCAAAAGCCCTATCTTCATGGGATATAGCTTATGTTCAAGCCTTGGGTTCGGAGGCCTGACAGCTTACTTAACTTCAAGTCCATTCATATTTGAAAACATCTTAGGGTTAACACCTGTTGGCTATGGGCGATTAGCCATCATACTTGCCCTAGGACTCGGATTAGGAGGATTTTATAATCAACGGATGGTCAAAACAAAGGGACGCCACAAAATGCTTGTCATTGGCGTTATAGCGATGGCTTTAGCAGCTCTTCTCATGTTTTCTTTAGCTCTTTATTTTATGAATATATTCGTGATTATGTTCCCCATGCTTCTCTATTCTTTTGGAGCTGGCATCACCTTTACCAATGCGTTTGCAGGGGCTTTCCATCATTTTGGGAGAATTGCCGGTTTCGTTGGTGCTTTGTATGGATGCATACAAATCTTTGGTGGAGCACTGGCTTCGGGAACCATGGCATTTATATCCTTCAATACCCAAATGCCTCTATGCATCCTTCTGGTTGTAATTGGAGTTGCTACATACTTTCTTCAGAAGTGGGCTTACAAATTCAGCTTAAAAGCTTCGAACTGATTACTTGCTGAAAGATTTAAAATATTTGATTAATGTCATCATCTCATAAAAGGTAACCTCTTCTTTTTTAGCGCCTAGCGATGATCTTCTCATAGAAGACAGGGCACCGAAAAAAAATACTTACACCTTAGTTTACGAGACGATGACATTAATCAAATTCTATGTTAAAATCCCTTTTAAATATGGCTCTTTCACGAGTAGGACCTCTTAACCAGATTGATGTCTACAGAATCGTCAGTGATTTTGATCAAGACTATTTCAGAATCGCCAAACCTCTGCGCAATGACCAGGTGGATCGCTTTATTGTCATCAACCAATTTGAGAGAATGCTATTTTCCCACCTTCCGATTGCAGTTGTCGATGAGATTATGAAGTATGTTTTTGAGGATTCTCATTCTGTGACAGCACTCTTGATGTATTACAAAAACAGTCCAGCTACTGCGCTGCATCCCCTCCCGCTTTCTTTAAACCATTGTTATATTAACATGGCCTCTCAATCACTTCTTGTACGATTAGAACAGACGCCTATAAAAGGAGAACTCGCCTCCTATCAACAACTCATGACAGTGGTATTTACGCATTATTTCCAGAAGTTGACGACAAACCAAAAACTTGAATTGCTCAGAAGAAGCCATATCACACCTTGGGAACAAAAATCAGCAAGTCAGAAACTTGAGCTTCTTGGCAGAATTCAAGCGCCCACTACATGGGGCAAGGCCAAATTGAATCTTCAATTCCTTGTTTGGAAAGTTCAATATGCTGCCGCACGGGCTCTAAAAAATCAGGTCATCTTATGGGTTGTGGGTGGCGCTGCTGGTGCCTTACTTTTTGCTCAATTGTTACTTCTGATTGCAAGACTTTCCTCCTCTGTGGCCGGCAGCACAATCTATAAAACATTAAACAATGCGCATACGAAAGCTTGGGTGTGCTTTATCATTTTAGGCTTTGCGGCATTGGTAACATCTCTCATTTCTGCCGGCGTGGGACTCGCTCTACAAATTCCCATCTTCCCGCGATCCGTACAAGAAAAAGGAGCATGGATCAAGTCAGTCGCTTGGAACTGCTTCTTGATTGCTTTGTACTTTCTTCAAATGGTTACTCCAAACAATAGCTCTCAAACTAACCACAATAATAATTCATTTGAGAAGCTTACCAACGCATCTGAAGAACTTCAAAGACTGCTCTTGCAATCGATCAATGAAGCCAATATTACCATCGAACAAATAAACTTTATCGATGCGCACCTTCCAGATCTAATACATCAATGGCTACATCTGACGCTGCCTAGTGATATTAACCATCATGATTAGTAAAGCTTTTTAAAACTGACTATCGAAAGTTTGTCTGAAGAGCAGCTCTTTTGCAGATGGACTGCAAGTAGAGCCCGTAATCACTAGAAGAAGCTCGTTTGGCTAAAATGGCGAGCTCTGGAAGCGAAATCCAGCCGTTTTGGAAGGCAATTTCTTCGAGGCAGGCAACTTGGATACCTTGCCTCTCTTGGATCGTTTGAACGTAAATGGAAGCCTTTTGAAGGGCATCGTGGGTTCCAGTATCAAGCCAGGCAAAGCCACGACTTAGCAGCCGCACCTGGAGCTCTCTATTTTCAAGATAGGCGTTATTCACGTCAGTGATTTCGATTTCTCCGCGAAGAGAGGGTGTGAGGGAGCGGGCAATTTCTACAACACGGGAATCATAAAAATAGAGTCCTGTCACTGCATAGGGAGAGGGTGCAACAGTGGGTTTTTCAATGATTGCTCGGACTTGCTCGTTTTCATCGAGATCCAGCACGCCATATCGCTCAGGATCTTTCACTTCATATCCAAAAACAATCGCTCCTTGAGCTAGCTGTGTACAGGGTCTAATAAAAGAGGTCATGTCATGACCGTAGAAAATATTATCACCTAAAATGAGCGCAACGGGTTGATGATCGATAAAGGATTCTGCGATCAGAAAAGCTTCTGCAATCCCCTTAGGCTCTTTTTGAATAGCATAGGAAATAGCAAGCCCCAAGTGCGATCCATCTCCGAAGAGCGCTTCAAAACGGGATATATCATGAGGGGTAGAAATAATGAGGATTTCAGTGATGCCGGCCTGCATGAGGGTCGCCATTGGATAATAAATCAGCGGCTTATCAAACACGGGCAAAAGCTGCTTGCAAGTGGCTTGAGTAACAGGATAAAGACGCGTTCCTTTTCCGCCTGCAAGAATGATGCCTTTCAAGAGTTACTCCTTTTCCGGAATGAATTGACAGCCATCGGCAATGAGTTGATCAATGTAGGTGATAGGAAAGTCGGATTTTAAAAACTTTTCATCACTTAGCATGTATTGATGAAATGGAATGGTTGTATGTATGCCACCGATATGAAACTCTTTGAGGGCTCTTTTTCCTACTGCGATTGCAGAGGCGCGGTCTTTGCCTTTGACAATGAGCTTTGCAACCATCGAATCATAATTAGGGGGAATGCGGTAGCCTGCGTAGCATGCGCTGTCGATCCGGACATGAGGTCCGCCCGGTGCCATATAGTATTCAAGACGTCCTGGACATGGCGCAAAATTCTTGGCAGGATCTTCTGCATTGATGCGAAACTGAATCACATGTCCACGCATCGCTACATCTTTTTGTTTGAAGCTGAGTTTTTCACCTCGTGCGATGCGGATTTGCTCCTTAACAAGATCAATCCCGGTCAGCTCTTCGGTAATCGTATGTTCGACTTGGATACGGGTGTTGACTTCCATGAAATAGAAATTTTTGTCTTCATCTAAGAGAAACTCAACAGTTCCAACAGAGTGGTATTTGACAGCTTTTACAATGCTGACTGCTGCCTCGCAAATCTTTTTGCGCAGGCTATCAGAAAGGATAGGGCTTGGACACTCTTCGATGAGTTTTTGACGTCTGCGCTGAACGGTGCAGTCTCTTTCAAAAAGATAAGCATAATTACCATGTTTATCGCCGATCACTTGAACTTCGATATGACGAGGATTTACGATCATCTTTTCAAGATAGACTTCAGGGTTGTTAAAGCTAGTTTCAGCTTCCGTGCGAGCCGCTGAAAACTGCCTTCCAAACTCTTCGGAATTATAAGCAATACGGATGCCTTTGCCACCGCCACCGCCGACGGCTTTAATGAAGATAGGAAAGCCTAGTTTTTCTGCAACTTTGAGGGCTTCTTTAACATCACTGACAACTCCATCAGAGCCTGGGATCACAGGGCATTTCACTTTTTTTGCAACGGCTTTAGCTTTGGCTTTATCTCCCAAAAGAGAAATAGATTCTGGAGAAGGGCCGATAAAGTTGACACCGCAGCTATGACAGATAGAGGCAAAATTGGCGTTTTCGGAAAGAAATCCATAACCTGGATGGATGGCGTCAGCGCCAGTGATTTCACAGGCTGAAAGTAGATTGGAAGCTTTTAAGTATGATTTTTGAGAAGGGGCTTCTCCAATGCAGATCGATTCATCAGCTAGCAGCACATGAAGCGCTTCGCTATCGGCTTCTGAATAGACTGCGACAGTTTGGATTCCGAGATCATGACAGGCACGGATAACTCGGATAACGATCTCTCCACGATTGGCAATCAGAACTTTTTTCATACGATCCGGATTAGTTGCGCGCCGAATTCAACAGGGTGGGCATTTTTAACTAAAACTTCGGCGACAGTTCCACTCACACCTGCTTTGACTTCATTCATGACTTTCATCGCTTCAATGATGCAGACGACGGTGTTTTCATCCACTCTATCTCCAACTTTAACAAAAGGAGCATCTTCTGGAGAGGCTGCATGATAAACAGTTCCAACAAGAGGCGCTGTGATAAATTTACCATCCACACTTGTGGGTTTAACAGGTTCTGGATGGTGTTGGTGACGGGGTGCAGCAGGAGGTTCGTGGATTTTATGATGGAAATCAGGATGCACACTTATCGCTTGTGGAGAAGGATGAGTATTCTCATCTTGCTTCTCAAGCTCGATTTCATATTTATCCTTATCTTTTATGCGAATTTTTTTAAGATTCGCTTTGTCCATGAGCGCTATCAGTTCTTTGATTTGCTTGAGTTCCACAAAATGACTCCTTAATTATTTTATACCCGTTGAATATACTCGGATGTTTGGGTGTCGACTTTCACAATATCTCCTGTCTCCACAAAAAGAGGGACATCGATTTTAGCTCCTGTTTCTAAAACGGCTGTCTTGGTTCCATTTGAAAGCGGAGAAGCTCCGGCATCTGGCTCTGTTTTAACAACCATGAGTTCTAAAAATTGAGGAAGTTCAACAGAGAAAATGGAATCCCCATAACTCATCGCTTTGATGTCGATACCTTCTTTAAGAAAGTTGACCTTGTCTCCGATAATCACAGCAGGAACAAGCACTTGCTCTAGGTTCCCGACGTCTAGAAAAAGATAATCTTTACCTTCAAGATAGAGATACTCTAGTTTTCTTTCAGAAAGCGCAACCTCTTGTACAGCTTGGCCGGCTTTAAAGTTTTTCTCGATCATTTCATCGGAAATAAGATCTTTGAGTTTGGCTTTGATAAAGGGAGTGCCTTTAGCTACAGTAACTTTGACGCAAGACTCTACGCGATAGATTTTTCCATCGAGAGAGATTGTCATGCCAGGTGTCAGATGTTGTGTTGTGCTCATAATCCTTCTATTATCTCTTGAATTTGATTCAGCTTTCTAATGGTAAAATCAACATCAGCTGAATTTTTACTACTGCAAAGACCTCTTCCCCACTGCATTTGGATGGTTTTACAACCGAGCTGTTTTGCAGGTGTTAAATCTCTTTTTACTCTATCGCCGCATACAATCGTTTTGCTTGGCGCCGTATTTAATTCTTCTAATATTTCTTTGTAAGAAGGTTTTTTGTCTTCTTGCTCTGAGATAATGATTTTACTAAAAATTGTTGAATCTAGACCAGCATTTTTCATCTTTAAAAGCTGCTGCTGGGGTTTTCCCATGGTAACCAAGGCCAGTTGATGAGTTTCCTTTAAAGAATTTAATACATGATCGGCATATTCCATAGGAAAAACAATTAAATCCTCAGGCAGCTCTCCATAAACAACCCCCTCTCCTAAATGAAGAAGCGCTGGATCTCCATCGACAAGTTCTAAAAATTCTTTGAGAGTTTGTGATGCGCTCTCTGATGACAGGTCCATCCTCTTGAGCGTTTTTAAAGCCTCTTCAAAATTGCCCACTTTTAGTCCAGCTTCAACCATTTTGTGAAGGGCTTTTTCAAGCTGCAGCGGGGTGATCGAACCTGTTGTATCGATCAATGTGTCGTCTAAATCAAAGATGATCAACAATTTTCATCAACTCACTAGCTAATTTTTTACAGTCGTGCCGGATCAGGCTTCGTTTCATGAGGTCTTTTTTAGCGCCGGCGCGCAGCTCCCCTAAAAGTTGAGCTTCACGGATCCGGCCATCATCGAGATCGTTTTTAATAAGATCCCCTTCTTCGGCGTAAAGCGCAATCAATTCTTTGGGAGGGTTTTGATTGTTAACTAAAATATAATCAAAAACATCTCCCCCAATGAATTTCTCAAGCTCTTTTAAGTAATCACTCACCTTAAAATGGGAGGTTTGCCCTTTTCGATTCATGAGGTTTACAACAAAAATCTTTTTCGCATCACTTTGTAAAAGAGCTTCACTGACTCCTTCAACGAGAAAGTTTGGAATGAGAGAGGTATGAAGACCGCCAGGCCCTACAATGATCACGTCAGCATTCATAATTTCATTAATGGCATGAGGGTTGGCTTTCGGGTAGGGCTCAAGATAAATACTACTGTAGCCATTTTCAATTTCACTGGACATGTAGATTTCGCGCTCACCCTCTAGGAGCTGGCAATTTTTAAGGATCATCTTCAGACGCACTTGGTGCGTAGTAACAGGAATGACTTTGCCTTTGATATAGAGAATTTTGCCGACTTCTTCGACAGCTTTCTCAAAACTGCCTGTGACTTTTTCAAGGGCAGAAAGAAGCAGATTACCAAAACTGTGTCCTACAAGACCACCTTGCTCAAAACGATAATTCATGAGGCTTCTCATCAGCCGAGAAGAATCAGATAATGCAACCAAACATTGCCTAACATCTCCAGGCGGAAGGACTCCGAGTTCATCTCTTAAAATCCCTGTGCTCCCTCCATCATCTGCCATTGAGACAATGGCGCTGATGTCTACATCGTAATTGCGTAGCCCTTTGAGGACAGTAAAGTTACCGGTTCCACCACCGATGGTGACAATTTTTTTCATTTTAACTTCTCTATAGCTTTTTTCATGTCCGGTGCTTGGTATAGATAATGGCCTGCGACTAAAATTGTAGCCCCTGCCTTGATACAGCGCGCGCCCGTTTCTTCATTAATGCCTCCATCCACTTGAATGTCGAGGCTTGCCATAGCATCATGAGCGAGTTTTCGTGCATACTCAATTTTTTTTAAGACTTTGGGCATGAACTGTTGCCCGCCAAATCCAGGATTGACACTCATGAAAAGAATCATGTCAGTATGGGTGATAAATTTCTCTACCAGCTCTTCAGATGTCTCTGGTCGAAAAGCAAGGCCGTTTTTAACTCCGCACTTTCTAATATAGGATAGCGTATCATGCACATCTTCTGTCGCCTCAAAGTGAAAGGTGACCCCATCTGCCCCTGATTCTACAAAGCGTTCAATATATTCGTAGGGGTTGTACATCATGAGATGAACATCTAAAAAAAGAGAAGTTGCTCGATTAATAGCCGCAACAACTTTGGGACCGAATGTCAAGTTAGGAACAAAATGTCCATCCATGATGTCAAGGTGAAGACCGTCGGCTCCTGCATCTTCGGCTCTTTTAGCTTCATCTGCAATCCGTCCAAAATCTGCTGAAAGAATAGAAGGAAATACCCTAAGCTGTTTTTTTGAAGAAACTTTATTGTGCATTCTTCTTAAATCTTAAAGCGTTACCCCGGATCCCGTCAATGAGTATGTAGAAAACACTAAATTAAATTTTATTTTTAAAAGCGAGCGCCAAGGCCACCACCTACCCGACCGCCACCCATGTTATGGGTGTGGCTAAAATGCACTGGAAGATAGGAATAATCTCCAAAAAGGCTCAAATAAAAAATGGAGCCTACACGCACATTAGCACCGGTTTTTAAGATACCACCTACGGCAACTTTTGATCGATGCTGCTTAGTTTTGTGGCAACTAGAGCAGCAACGTATTTTGTTCTCAATATAGACAAGCCCTACTTCAGGCCCAATGCCTGCATAGAGCAAAAGATCGTCTTCAAAGAAATATCCAATACCCTTAACACCGAAGCTGAAATCGAACATATCTACACTGCTGCTTCCGCACCTACCACGACTCTTGCCATCCATAAAGATCCATTCAACATTGCCCCATATGCCAACATTGTTGTGATTCTTAAGCGTTCTTGCGACTTCAACTTGGACGCTTAATCCCACATCTCCATAGATTTCTCGAAAGGTTTTTCCTGAAGGATAAAAGGCTGCAGCGCGAGTCTCGGCTGAATTTAGCTTGCGGGGTGCCTGTTTTTGCATGCTTTCTTTTGGCGCTGGAGAATTATCGATTCCGAACAAACCAGCTTCTATGGGCTGAACGGCTTCCGGCTCTTCTATAGATTGTGTTATTTCATCTGCTTCTATGGGCTGTATTGTTTCGTTTTCCTCAGCAATTTTAGCCTCACTATCGGCCTCAATCGGCTCTGATAGATCGCTTAAATCATGTAATTCAGACGAGCTTTCCATATGGCTAGTTCTAATCGAATAACTCGAACAAATTAAACTTAAACAAATTAATCCAAAAATCTTTTTATTCATGAATGATCCTAATATTGATGGGTGCGCTTTCCATATTATTTGATGCAACAGCTACAAGTGAAAATTGAAGGGCTTCATTTTTTGAGTGAAGACATGTTTCAAAAACAAACGGGCCGCTAGACGGCACCGTTGCCACAACCTGACTGTTTTTATAGATTCTATACGCAACGATATCCGATGATGGGAATGGATCCCATGTGGCTGTTAACGTATGTTTGGTTTTATTGATAAATTCGCATTTTTTAATAACTCCAGTAAAACTACTTGGCGAAACCGGAAGAATAATCGTGACTATGTTTGAATTATTGGCTGTAATGACTGGGGTTTGACATGAGGTAAAGCCAAACGATGCAGTTCCAAAGTTATGAAAGATATTCCCAGAAACAGGCATACTAGCAATTAAGACTTGGTATTCAAGGGTTACCATAGACCCTGTACTGATTGTGCCAAGAGAAACTCCAGTCGTTAAGTTCGGATCAGGCTGAAGAATATTGTTTATCTTAAATGTTCCTGGCACATAAATAAGGCCAGTCTCTAAGACATCAATAAATTCAACCATCTCCCCGTCACCAGGTCCTGTATTATTAATTGTAATAGTAAAAGTCACTGTATCGCCCACATTAGCATTCACGCTATTTTGACCGTTTACTTTTTTGATCGGCACAATCACAGGAGCCAGGACTTGGATCTGCACACCTAAACCATTGATCAAATAATCATCACCAGAGGTAGTGGCCAATGTAAAAGCAGTGGTTTGGTTAGCCGCAATGAAGCTGGAACCATCAACATTTGTAATGTCATACCCTTGTCTTGCTCCAGGCACATTACGTAGTGCAGGGTTTTGGTTTACATTGCAAAATGTTCCAGTTGTAGTGATTAAATTCCCCGTATTATCATTGATTTGAGAGGCAAAAAAGTTATCTACGATGTTATTAGGGCCGGACAGCCTAGACCCATCAAGCGCTAAGCCAGCAATTGTAGACGCAAACCTCATGCTATCTCCGTCTTTATCAGTGCCTGCATCCCCTTCTATTGCACTCACAAGTATTCTTGCATTTTGAGGCCCTGTTGGCGGAGCACAGAACCCGGTGACCTCAGCTGCATTACTCTGTGTATTTTGTGCTTGCTGAGCCGCCACAAAAAAACTGATGTTATTGACAACACCAGGCGCTAGCGTAGGATCTTGAAATACAATTGCTAAAGTCCACCCTGCTGCATTGTGCGTCGTATCAAATGGAGAAACTGTTGCTGGAATTCCACTGACCATATACGTTCCTAAAGGATTGGCAAGAGATGGTGCTGAAAACAATGCTGTTACATTTGCACTGCGCACATAATTGCCGCCGCAATAAAAAGGTTGTACATCAGTTGCTGGGTTTTGAGAGTTTTGAGCAGTAATGGGATCTGCAACTATCGCATGCACTTGCCCATCTGCAGTTGTAAAAGAGATAGGTCCATCTGCAAAGCCTAAGACACAAGCGGGATTAGCTCCAATTGGATTTCCTGCATTGGGATTACTGCAATAATAGCCATAACTGCCGCTCCAAATAAGTTCTGCATAGAGTATTGTACTGCCTGGCGGGAAAGTCGTGGAGTCTAAAACAGCTGTGGAGCCATTCTGGGTCCAATCGATAGAGGTTCCCGCAGGTCCGCCCGTATTCATAGCCGGAACACTTGGATATGACCCTACTACCATAGTTGGATCTGTCGTAGAGAATGCACCAATAGCATCGAAGGTTCCAATATCATTTGCACATTCTGCCTTACTAAGACCCAGCGTATTTCCAATGAAAACGATCTGGCCATCTAATCCAACTGTCGAGAATCGAAGGATATAGTTGTTAAGGATAGGAGCCAGACATTGTTGGGTGGGTTGAGCAGGGCCAGGACAAGTAGCAGGTATGGGAGTACAATTACAAACACCGAATAATGGAGCTCTTGTACCTACAGAAAAAATCAAAAAACAAAGACCGATCTGAAAGAAGCGAAAACAAAAACGCAAAAATTGGTCTGGTAGCTTCATATGGCACCTCATTAAAAAAACAACTTATCAACCACTATCTCTTTTATTTCAAGAAAAATGGCCTAAAATAAATTTGCTCTATATTTAATTTTTTTGCTATATGTTTTATTTCACAATATTGGTCGCGATACAAACATGAGAGATTATTTTCAGTATTGGCCTACAATTCATCCACTCCTTGTTGGATTCTTTTTAACAAATCCACTCTTCTCAGAGATTCCGGATCCGCAGACATCAGTAAATGAAAAGTTAGCCCCCTCTTGCCGATCTTATTTAACCGGTCGTCATATTGAACATGAAGGCGTCGGTTATGATGAAGGCTACTCCACGGTCGAAGCACTTGTATTTCCAACCTTAGCCCCCAGCCGCGTTTTCCCTTTCATCGACTTACGATTGCACCGTTTCGATAATAATGAGTATGCAGCCAATGCAGGATTTGGGCTAAGAGGAGGAACTTTTAATGACAAGGTTATTCTAGGGTTGAATACTTACTTCGATTATAGATCTGATCATTTTCACCGCTTTCATTTTACTCAGATCGGCCTCGGATTTGAAGCACTCAGCGACATCCTTGATTTTAGAGTCAATGGTTACTTTCCTTTAAAAAGGGAAGAAACGATCCGCCGCTGTGTCTTTGATCAATATATTGGCGGATTTTTCATGATTAGAAGAAGAGTAGAAGTTGCTTTGACAGGCGTGAATGCAGAATTTGGCAAAATATTAAAAAAAAGCCACGCAGCTTCTGTTTATGGAGCTATCGGACCTTACTACTATGGCGGTGATGTCTGCCGTCATGCTTTTGGTGGAAAATTTCGTCTCCGTTTTTTATTTTCTGACTTCTTTTTCATCGATGGAATAGTCACACATGATTCTTTATATAAAACTCGTGCACAAGGGCAAATGGGATTCACCTTTTCTTTAGGATGCCCAGGAAAAAATCAAAGTAAACGCAACCTATTATCTCAACCGATTGAACGAAATGAAATTATCGTTCTTGACAAATACTGCAAATGGAGAACAAACTTTTGAAAAAAATGACTATTATGAAAAGAAATTTTTTCCTATTTGCAGCCTTGTGCCTTTCACTATTTGCCTTCAGCACTTTATCAGCTGACGATTGTAAAACCCCTAAGCAAGGTCCTCCCGGTCCCCAGGGAACTCAAGGACTGCAAGGTCCACAAGGACCTCAAGGACCAACCGGACCTGGGGCTGGAGCAACTGGCCCTACGGGGCCGACAGGTCCTTGTTGTACCGGCCCTACAGGTCCTACTGGGCCCACAGGTGATACAGGTCCTACTGGACCGACAGGTCCCACAGGGCCAACTGGCCCTACAGGTCCTACTGGGCCCACAGGTGATACAGGTCCTACTGGACCGACAGGTCCCACAGGACCAACTGGCCCTACTGGACCTACTGGGCCCACAGGTGATACAGGTCCTACCGGACCGACAGGTCCCACAGGACCAACTGGCCCTACTGGACCTACGGGTCCTACAGGAGTTACAGGTCCTACTGGACCGACAGGTCCCACGGGACCAACTGGCCCTACTGGGCCTACGGGTCCCACAGGAGTTACAGGTCCTACCGGACCGACAGGTCCCACAGGACCAACTGGCCCTACGGGTCCTACAGGAGTTACAGGTCCTACTGGACCGACAGGTCCCACGGGGCCAACTGGCCCTACAGGTCCTACGGGTCCCACAGGATCTACTGGAGCTACGGGTTCAACAGGGCCAGCTGGATGCGGACTTGCTGCAGTAGGTTATATTTCAACGACTGCAACTGGAGTTTTGTTAACGCCTCCCATGGTAGTACCTTTTCAAAACGTAACCCCACCAAATATTGCAGTCGGTGTCGGTTTGCATTTCTCAGGCCCAACTGTGGATGGATTCTCAATTACCACCTCTGGAAGGTATGAGATCACCTATGGGATCTTTCTCAAGGATACAGGGGGATTCCTTGCTCTTGTTAAAAACGGAACGACGATCTTAAACAATACTGCAATTGACAGCGGAGCTGCGAATCAGCTGACAACTGTGACGACTATTCAAAGCCTTCTAGTCGGAGATTTTGTCCAATTATATGCATTGGGTAAGTCTCCTGCTAATAACGTCTCTTTGGGAGGTACTACAATTGTAACTCCAGGGCCACCCGCTTTTCCCACTGTGAATACTGTTTCAGCCTTTATGACAATAAAACAGGTGATTTGCTCTCCTTAAGAAGCTATGAGAAAAACAAAAAATTTAAATCAGAGGTGATCCATGAACTGGCATAAAAAAATATTCTTGGCAATGTTTACAATGATTTGTTTTGTTAACCTAGAAGCTAAGTCATTTGCCCAAAGAATTGTCTTAGACTCAAGCGGCGCTGGCGTGGCTGTTTGGAATACAAGCTATGGAACTTACAATGGAGTGGATGCTGCCATGATTTCTGCGACAGGAGTATGGTCACCATCGCAAATGCTATCTGACACCGGTGAAGATTGCTCGCCTCCTATCATAACAACAGATTCTGTAGGAAATACCATTGTGATGTGGTCTTGTGAAGATACAACGCTAGGAGTTCGTGTTCTAGACGTCGCAATGCTACCTGCTGGAGGGTCATGGTCTTCACCCATAATGATTTCATCACCTTCAGAAGATGTAGCTATGTTTGGCGATGGACTTACAGATCCAGCCTATCGGCTTATCATGAATGACTCAGGAGCCATTGTTGCACTTTGGAATTCTTATATAGCATCAGATTTAGACGTTCGTTCGGCAAGCTACATAAATGGGAAATGGTCGGCGCCTCAAACTGTTTCAAAGTAGCATTCTCTAACCTAGCTTAAGCAAGATTAAGCTGTTCATTCTTTCAACTCAGCAGCTACTAGTAAAGAGCCTCCTCCAGAAATGGAAGGGGTTCTTTATGATTTTAAAAGTGAGAGTTTCAAGAATGGATCATTTCTGAAGAGCCACTTGCGAGAATGATGAAAAAAAAATTGTGCTATTTAAATAAAAGTCATATATTCGCATACCCGTAAAAAAAGGTTTGCAACATGATAACACTATCACTCTCGATTAAAGATCTGCTTCGATCGATTTTATTATTTTTATTGTTCTTAACATCGCTGGATGCCACATACGTCAGTGTGTATAACACCATTACAAACGGCGGAATCACTTTCACTGGAAACACTTTAGGACTCGACAAAACTACCAATCAGAACAACCCGGGCATTACAGGATCGATAGGCGCTTTTATCTCGCAAGATAGCTCTGAGCATATAGGCACTTTTCCCTCGCCTCCTCCAGGAACAACTCTTGATTATACAAAAAACGGATCTCTTGCTTATTTAGATCTTCCTCCAGGCAGCGTCGTTCTACATGCTGAACTAATTTGGTCAGGAAGTTACGGATATAATCAATCGCCCTATTCATCAACGAACGCTAACATTACATTATCATTGGCTAACACAACTAGCGTGTCGTTTATCACTCCTGATAATGTGTCTCATTCAATCACTCCAAAACCTAATTACCCAAGCGGTACCGGCCAATCTAGAACAGCAAATAGCACCGGCACCAATGTGCCCAATGGCGGATTTTATGTCAGAAGTCAAGATGTCACAGCCGTCGTTGCTGCTGACGTTGCAGCGTTTGTTGCAGCAAATCCAACGGCCTACTATAGCAAGGCTTATATCACTGGAAATGTACCAGGAACCACCAACCCAAATGAAAACAATCTCAATTGTGCGGGATGGACGCTGGCAGTGGCTTATTCCAATCCTAACATGTTAACCAGCAACCTATCACTTTATGTTGCCTGCGAAGGGGTTGACCAAGGAACGCCGCCAGCACCAGTACAAGTTTCAGGTTTTGTAACTCCTAGTTCGGGTGTAATATTAGCCAAGCTATTTTCAAGCGCCCTTGAAGGAGATGCTGTTCTGACAGGCGATCAGTTTAAAGCAGGTCCCAATACGACAAATCCTCCTACCAATGTTCTGTCTGGCACCAACAACCCATCCAATAACTTTTTTGCTTCTCAGATCAATACTCTTCTTAATTATACAACCGATGTCACTAGCGGCAAGCTTATTCAGTCTGGCTCCGGACTTCTTGATACAAGAGGTTCATTTGGCTCATTAAACTCTGATGCCACTAATGGTACCAACGTGACAGGCAATAGGCAAGGATACGATATCGCATGCGTCGATCTTTCCAGTGCACTTGTCAATAACCAAACTCAACTTTATACACAAGGGACAACAAATCAGGATGTTTATACTGTCAACTCTTTAGGTCTTCAGATTCAGACGCAGGCTCCCATTATCCAGTCCATGAAGTATTCCTCCTCTACAACTGTGTCTGAATTGAACGAGACCTTGACTTTCACAATTACCTTTACAAACATGGGGCAAGGTGTTGCCACGGATCTCATGTTTTTCGATAACTTGCCTTCTGGCTTAGACTTTTCTTCAGGAACTTTTACTCTATCCTACAATGGGGATGATCCTATACCGATTTCCATTACTGCAGCCGATCTCATCTCAGGTGTAGATTTTAGCTCTTATATTGCCAGCTTCAATCCAGAAGATACGGCGACTATTATATTCGATGTCATTGTGGCGCAGCTTAATCCCAGCTACGAAAACTTCGCAACTATTGGTTATAACTTTGTACCCTTTTCCACGCAGATTCCACTTTCCAGTCAAACAAATTTAGTTACGATAACAGGCCCAGACTCTCCGGCACCCGTTGCAAATGATGATGCTTACATCACAGCCGTCAATACCGTATTAAACATTAACGCCCCCGGTGTTCTTGGTAACGACTCAGGCGCTGCTATTTTTGTCTTTACCTATGACACAAATTCGACTCAAGACGGATCAGTTTCAATGTCACCTAATGGTAGTTTTAGCTATACTCCTCCTGCTGATTTCTCAGGGTCAGGTGCCAATGTCGATACCTTTACTTATACTATTCACGATAGCGAAGGTAGATCAGCAGGTCCTGCAACTGTGAGAATTACTGTAACGCCTACTGCGATGAATGATTCAGGACAGGTTGCTGCAAATACTACCCTCAATCAATCAACTAGCGTATTTAGTAATGATCTGGGCTCTGGACCCTTTTCCTTAGTCAGCTATACACAGCCTACTCAATTAGGCAGTTCTGTTATTGTCAATGCAGATGGCACGTATAGCTACACTCCTGAAACGCAATTTTCAGGAACCGATACCTTTAGTTATACAGCTCAAGATGCATCAGGACAGCAAACAACTGCGGTTGTTACAATCGATGTCCTTCCAGCTGCTGCAGATGATTTTGGAACAACGCCTGCCAATACTCCTTTGAATGGAACATCCGTCTTTAGTAATGATCCTTCCGTTGGAACTTTAACAAGCTGGCAAAACCCTTCCTCCCAAGGCGGCGCAGTCACCATGATACCATCGGGCCCGAATGCCGGAGACTATACTTACAATCCTCCAACAAACTTTTCAGGGCTAGATACATTTACATATACTGTAGATGACGGAGTACACTCTCCGGTGGTAGCAACAGTCCACATTACGGTTCTGCCCCTGGCTAATCCTGACACTGCTACAACTCATACCAATGTCGTCTTAAATCAAGGGCTATCTGTTCTTTCTAACGATGCGGGGACCGGACTGATTATAGATAGTTACGATGACTCTAGCGTACAAAATGGAACGATCGAAATGAACCTTGATGGAACTTATACATATACCCCACCCTTAAACTTCACAGGGATCGATTCTTTTATGTATACCTTGAGGGATCAAGCAGCCCCTACATCCAGCCCCTTGCTTAAAGCAGTCAGTAGCAATACATCGACAACAACAGTCACCATCCGAGTGCTTCCTTTAGCTAACAATGACTCTGCAATGACTTTTGTCAATACTCCCTTAAATGGCCCCAGTGTTCTGGTAAATGATACACCTAGTACAGTCACTGTCACAGGAGTCAGCGCCACGACCGTTCCTGGAAGCCTTGTTACTATGAATGTCGATGGTACTTATTTATATGTTCCTCCCCTTAACTACATTGGACAGGATTTCTTTACCTATTTTACTCAAAACTCCGTCGGCGACACGACATCTGCTGTTGTAACTATTACAATCATTCCCAATGAATCTCCCGAACCTGACAACTTTATTGGAAAAATTACAAAGTGTAAGTTTCTCAATAAAACAGAATACCGGCTTGTAGCAAAATGGGATGCCCCAGCCAATTCAACTGTCTCCTCTTATAGAATCTATCGTAATGGAAATCTTGTGACTGAGATCCCTTTAGGAGCTCCCCTTGTTTTTGAATCATGTTCAAAATCAAGAAGTCAATTGAGCAGCTATGAAATTGCTGCTGTTAACTCCTCGGGCATTGAAAGTACCCGCGTGAAATTACTGATTTACTAATCAGTAAAATGACTAAAGATATTTTCAGAAAACAGTTGACTATGAGCTGTTTTAACCTTATAGATAAGTGTTAATCTTTATCTTACCTATGAGGAAAATAATGTCCTGGAAACAGCTGCTTGTCTCTTTAACCTGCGTCTCATCTTGCTCGATGCTCTATTCAGCAAATGTTACGACCGATGCGCAATTACAAGCAGCAATTGTAACTGCCAACGGGGGTGGTGATGCAACCATCAACTTCCAAAATAGCATTACACTCACAAACACTATTTCTCCCAACTTACGGCCCATCAATACCAACACAGATTTCACACCGGCTGCCAATGTGATCACGATTAATGGTGGGGGTTTCACCCTTAATGGAGCAGGCACATTTCGCGGTTTTTTTGTGCGCGGCGGGACTGTGACGATCAATAATTTAACTTTTAACAACACTCTGAGTAAAGGCGGCAATGGTGGTCAATTCGGAGGAGGCGGCGGCGGGGGTATCGGAGGAGCTCTTATCGTGGGCTCTGGATCAACCGTTACACTTGTTAATCCATCCTTTATGAATTCAACTGCGCAAGGAGGCAGCGGTGGCGGGGCAGGAGTAACAGGCAGCGATGGAGGACCGGGCGGAGGCGGAGGCCTTGGAGGAGATGGAGGTGCCGGCGGTAATCCTAACTATGGCGGCGGCGGTGGTGGTGGTCTAGACCATGCAGGTGGTAATATCTATTCTAACCTTGTAGCAGGCTATTGGTCAGGAGCTGGCGGCGGCGGCGTTGGATTTATCGGTGGGGATAATACGGGTGATGCTGTTCCAGGAACTGGAGACGGCGGTGATAATTGGGCTGTAATTAACGGAGGTGCTGCTGGTAATAATTTTGGTGATGACGGCGCTCCTGGAGGCAATGGCGGAGGTGGCGGTGGCGGCCATGATAGTAGTGCTGCCCCTAAAGGCGGATTCGGTGGGGCAGGGGGAATTGGTGGCGGCGGCGGTGGTAGTGGAGCAGGTCCTCAAAATGCAAGCCCTGGTGGAGCTGGTGGTGATTTCGGAGGTGGCGGCGGCGGATCCAACTATGGTAATATCGGCGGAGCTGGCGGCATATTTGGAGGCGGCGGAGCTGGCGGAACAACTTTTAACTCGCCCTATTTTGCAGATGCAGGAATGGGAGGTATAGGAGGTTTTGGAGGAGGAGCTGGCGGCGGCGGTGGGACAACTACGACATCTGGGTTTTCTCCAGGGCAAGGTGGAATAGGCGGGTTTGGTGGAGGTAATGGTGATGTAGGCGGACTCAGTTTAGCGGACCCTTCTCCTAATGGCGCTGGAGGTGGAGGCGCGGCTTTTGGAGGCGCTATTTTTATGCAAAATAGCTCTACTCTAACCCTTTCAGGCATTGTGGGTTTCTCTGGCAATTCATTGGTACCCGGCTCAAGCGGAGGCGGAGCTGCAACGGGAGGATCGGCGTTCGGTGTTGACATCTTTATGATGTCAAGCTCACAGCTAAACTTTAACAATTCGACTAATTTAATCTTGGCTAATCCTATTCAAAGTGATGGAGGAGCAGGCGGTGGAAGTACGCTTACTGGCGGACTCACAAAATCAAATACTGGAACGCTCGACTTTGCAACCAATAACTTAGTCAACACATACACCGGTACTACAACCATCAGCAATGGTACTCTAGCTATTGCAAGCGATTCAGGACTGGGAGCTTCTGCAAATGGTCTTGCAATGAACACAACTTCAGGATCTCCGACACTAGCAATTGCCGGTAACGTTACAACGACTAGGACAACGACATTCAGTGGATCAGGTATTGCTACATTTGCAGTAAACTCCGGTTCTTTTACCCATAATAACGCGCTACCTCTTGCCGGGGCTAATTTAGTTGTCAATACAGCAACAACAACTAACCTCACAGGGGTTATCAGTGGATCTGCAAGCAGTTTGACAAAACAAGGAGCAGGCACTCTTAATCTAACTAACGCGAACACTTATACAGGGCCAACAACAGTCAATGGAGGTACTTTAGCACTTAATGGATCTATCACATCGAATACAACGGTGAATGCCAGCGGAACACTTCAAGGAACTGGCGTGATTACGGGCAACACTACAGTCTTTGGAACCATGTCTCCTGGAAACAGCATTGGAACATTTACAGTCAATGGAAACTATACCCAAGCAGCTGGCTCAACTTATTTTAATGAAATCGATTCCACATCAACTGACTTGCTGCTTGTCAATGGAAATGTGACGATCCAAAATGGAGCGACTTTTGTTTTATCGCCTGATTCCATTTTTTTTCCTCAAGATACAGTTTATGAGGTGATTCAATCAGTCGGTGGCACGGTCTCTGGAGCATTTTCTAATTTTACCTCAGCGCTTCCTCAAGTTATTGGTCAGCTTTTCTATACTGACAGCACGGTGTTTCTTTTTATAAATCAAGCCAAATTTCAAAATGTAGCAACGCAAGGAAACGCTCACAGAGTGGGTGTAGCTCTTGATACTATCTTTGACTCTGGTAGTAGTGATTTAGATTCACTGTATCTAAATCTAGTTGCCTTAACCGATTCAGAGCTCATCTATGCTCTTGATCAGCTCCATCCCGCTCTTTTTAAAGGAATGGCAGTCGTTCAGCAAAATAATGTTGTCAAAGTGCATGATGCCTTAGGATATCGATTCCAAAACATTCTCGACGACACCTACTGCAAATTTAAAAAAGAGTGTGTAAAAATAACTCAATCTTCCTGGGATGAAGAAGAGAGTGTTCCTCCACCTGAAACGGAAAAATGCAAACAATTTAAGCCCGAAAAGAAATTCGTCGAGATTTGGGCCAATGGTCTGGGAGATTTTTTAACTCAAGCTAACACTCATTTTGCGAGCAGTCCACAAGTGGGATATCGTAATGTAACAGGCGGGCTTGTTGGAGGAATAGATTTTAACTTTAAAAAATATTTCTACTTTGGTGCCCTTGCTGCTTACACACATTCTGACATAGATTGGAGAAAACATAAAGGTGGTGGCGACATCAATAGCAGTTACGCAGGTCTTTATGCTTCTGCCATCGGAAAGATTTTTTATGGCAATGCAGCGGTTATTCGATCGTGGAATAGGTATGAGGCGCATCGAAATATCGTTTTTACGGGGATGAATCAGATTGCTCGTCATCAAAACAAAGGCAATCAGCTTCTCTCACACTTTGATTCAGGAGTAAATATTGGAGTAGGAGATTTTGCTTTAAGACCCTTTGATTCTTTTGATTATATCACACAACAAGAGCAAGACTTTAAAGAAAGAGGTGCAGGCGCACTTGATTTATCTGTTCTCGGAAACAGTTTAAGAATGTACCGCAATGAACTTGGATTTAACTTTGCAAGATGCTTTACTTTTCATAGATCTCAGATCATTCTTGATGCAAAACTCAGCTGGGTTCACGAAGAGCGATTAAAAGGCAAAGCTGCAACTTCGCAATTTATAGGAACAGGTGTACATTTTACTACGACAGGTTACTATCGTGACCGCGATCTATTCTCTCCTGGCTTAAGCTTGTCATTTACCACCTATACTAAAGAACTGAATCTAACTGGAACCCTATATTATAATGGAGAATTTGACTCTAATTTTGCAGACCAAAGCATCGGACTTCAATTAGGGATTCAATTCTAATAAGGAGCTGATTTGTGCGCTGACTGAAAATTTAGCAATGAAGGTTTGCTGCTCTTCAATTTCAGATGCCGTAAAAAGGTAGCCTATATACTTTTCGTTATATTCTAGACGTGCGATGATGAGACGCGCCTCATCAAAATCAGATAGGTCTAGCTCTGGCACCTTCAACGTATGTCCTATAATATAAACAGCTGACTGATCTCGTTCAATTTTGAACTGATCTTCAGGAAACTCTAGCAGCTGTTTCCATAGTAGAAACCAATTCTTGATTTGCTCAGGAGATAAAAGGCTGCGGGCTTCAGCAGGATGTAAGGAATGAAAAAAATGCTCCATCAAGACGTCTTTTTCTCCTATAAGCTCTTGTACTTCATCAATAAGCTCTGCCTGCTTTGCAATGAGACCGCCTGTATAATCTCTTAACTTCCCAATAACTTTTTCAAGCTGATGAAAAACAGTTTGCCTTGCACGGAATAAATCAACTGATTCATCACTTCGTACGAACGAATGTGCTGAAAGATGTACACGGAAGACCGTTGCTTCTTTGGGATATTTTTTTCTGAGTAGTCCTACCCTTTTGGATCGATCAGGAATAAATTTTAAAACCGACTCACCTTGAGAAAACAGATACTGCACTGAATAGCTAGTTGGAAACAAAATACGAACAATAATCACTGTAAAATAGAGCTCTCCATTTTTTTGTTCATCGAATATTAGGATGGCTTGGGGAAGATCTTTGACAAAGCGGAGCTGACCTGAAAGTGCGACGATATATTTTAAAATCTCTTCTTCGTTCCTCGGCATAAAAATTGACTTTAAAGGAATTTCAACAGCCTTTAGCACCTCTTTTGCAAGTCCATCTTTTAACTCTCTCAACTCTTCTTTAGAAAACAAATCTCCACTTTCTTTTTCAATTTCAAGATATAAAACGGCAACATCTTTGGAGTGACCTTCAAGAAAATAAAACGAGTCCTGCACTACTTTCAAACCTGGAAGTATCGCTTGAATCGCCCTATTCAAGTGTTTTTCCTCAAAGATCTCTTCCTGGTTTAAAAAGCGGACCGCAACACACACACCCATGACCGTTTTAGGCCCCCAGGGAAGATCTAAAACTACGGGACTTATTTTAAAAAGAACGTGCCTGTGTGCATTATTTCTACGGTCTAGTGATTTGGTAAAAAGGTAGGCAGCTGCAATAAGGCGGCTTAAGTGACTTGCGGAACGATGAATTTTAAATTCTTCGCGGCTCATCACCAAAAATTGCTGCAAGAGCCCAAAAATATCGTAATCGATTGCATGCGGGTTTCGTTCAAGGAGTTTTGTGATTTTTTCTTGGATTTGGCTATTTTTGTGCTCAGGCGAGGTAAAATGAGTTTCAAGAAGACGGCTTGCGTGATAAACAGAGATCATTCCCAGTCGAATTTCGGTTTCAATGATTTTAAGGTTATGCTCAATTTGATCTTTGGATAACTCTTGACTTAGCCTGACACTCATTTCAGCAATGGTGAAAAGTGCCAGTGGGTCATTTTGAAAATAAAAATCGGTTGAAAAAAGAGAAGAGACATCGAGCCTTCTACCTGGGAGGAGCCATCTATGGATCATTTCAAAGAAAAATTTTGCAACATTGAAGCGATGACGGCAAATGAAATGAAGTTTGAGCCCATTTCTCATCCAAGACCATTTAAAAAGGGGCAAAGAATCAGGGGAAAATGATTTGAGCGATTTCTGAACAAGCTCAGGATATTCAGACACTATCAACTTATTATTTAAGTTGTCCATATTGTTCATTTTTTGAGTCTATCAGAGCTCTTTTGTGAACGTCAATTATATTAATAAATTCTTGAAACTGTTTTGCTTCTTGCTGGAATTTTCAATGATTTGATATCTTTTTCATCATTAGACCTCTTGTGTACCTCATGGCTCTGTTTTTTTCTGGTTCAAAAGGATCAAAAATAAAGAACCTTTAGTTACACAAGTGGTCTATTAACTATTTGCTAGCAAAGATTTTGTTTTCTTTAGCCGGCAATGATTGAATTATTTAGGAGATACTGGATTACATGTCCAAATTAAAACACGATTGGAACTCAAGCAATATCATTGATGACGTTGATTATCACGAGGATGATGCAGCAACTTTCAAAAAACTGCTTTCAGGTCAAACCAAAGCAGATAGTGATAGTCCCCTCGCATCATTAGGATCTGGATTTGTCCTTAAAGGACGGATCGTCGAAATCACAAAAGATTTTGTTGTGATTGATGTAGGACTTAAGTCGGAAGGGCTTGTCCCAATCGGCGAGTTTACAGACCCGTCCGAGCTTCACCTTGGCAACACCGTTGAGGCGTTCTTAGATCAAACAGAAGGCGAAGACGGACAAATCGTTCTTTCGCGCGATAAAGCAAGACGCCTGCGTCAATGGGAAAATATTGTTCATAATTGCACTGAAGGCTCGATTGTGACCGGAAAAGTCATGAGAAAAGTCAAGGGCGGACTCATGGTCGATATTGGAGTAGAAGCATTCCTCCCAGGTTCTCAAATCGACAACAAACGAATTAAAAATCTCGATGAGTATATAGATAAAATTTACGACTTTAAGATTCTAAAAATTAACACGGATCGAAAAAACATCGTCGTTTCCCGTCGTGAATTGCTTGAAGAAGAACGCATGACCAAAAAAGTTGAAATGCTTGAAAACTTTCAAGAAGGCGAAGTGCGCCGTGGTATTGTCAAGAATATCACTGATTTTGGTGTATTCTTAGATATCGATGGAGTCGATGGACTTCTCCATATTACAGATATGACATGGAAACGCATCAAGCACCCTTCTGAAATGGTCAATGTTGGAGACGAGCTTGAAGTTATTATCCTCCACGTCGACCGTGATAAAGGTCGCGTTGCGCTTGGCATGAAGCAAAAAGAAAGCAATCCTTGGGAAGAGATTGAAAAAAAATATCCTCCTGGAACCCATGTTAAAGGAAAAATTGTCAGCCTCGTTCCTTACGGAGCATTTCTTGAAATTGAACCCGGCATCGAAGGACTCATCCACGTTTCTGAAATGTCTTGGACAAAAACCATCAATGAACCTAGCGAGATGGTGAAAAAAGGTGATGAAGTTGAAGCGATTGTTCTCTCTGTCCAAAAAGATGAAGGGAAAATTTCTCTTGGCATGAAGCAGCTTGAAAACAATCCGTGGGATATTGCCGTACAAAAATACCCCATTGGATCAAGCGTAACTGCTGAAATCCGCAACTTAACCAACTACGGCGCTTTCGTAGAATTAGAACCAGGAATCGATGGTCTCATTCACATCTCGGATTTGAGCTGGATTAAAAAGGTATCCCACCCCTCTGAAATTTTCAAAAAGGGTGATAAAGTTGATGCTGTGATTCTCTCCGTTGATAAAGAAAACAAGAAGATTACACTCGGCGTCAAACAGCTGAGCGAAAACCCTTGGGAAAACATTGAGAGTATTATGCCTATCGGCTCATTAGTGAAAGGTGTCGTTTCTAAAATCACAGCATTCGGTGCGTTTGTTGAGTTAGAAAACGGCCTCGAAGGGCTGATACATGTCACCGAGCTTTCAGATCAACCTTTTGGAAAAGTAGAAGAAGTCATTTCCAAAGGACAGGATGTCATAGCAAAAGTGATCAAAGTAGATCCCGAGCATAAAAAACTCTCTCTCTCTATCAAAGAGTATCTCATCGAGAAAAATAAAGAAAATCACGATGACATAGTTGTAGGCGAGAAGAAAAAGCGAACTACGAAGAAAAAAACAAAAGAAAAAGCTTCTAAAGAAGAAGACAGCTAACCTTCTTTTGTTTGTGTGATTTGTTACTAGACTACCTCCACCTTATAAGTGGAGGTTGTTGTTTAAATAATATAGGTAGATAAATGAATAAAGACCTCCTCGCCATTTTTGAGTATCTAGAGCGTGAAAAAGGCATCAAACGAGATGTCATTATAGCAGCTGTTGAAGAGTCGCTCCTTGCTGCTGCGCGCAAAAGTATCAAAGGGCTTATCAATATTTCTGTCCACGTAAATCCAAAAACAGGAAACATTGATGTGTTTGCTCAAAAAGAAGTGGTTGAAAATGTAACGATTCCTGAAGAAGAAATTACCCTAGAAGAAGCCCGTTTACTCAACCCAAATATCGAACTTGGCCAGTGGGTTGATTTTCCATGCACACCGCAAGATTTTGGTCGTATCGCCGCGCAAACAGCTAGGCAAATCATTTCTCAAAAGCTGAAATCTGCAGAACGTGATGTCATCTACGAAGAATACCGACATAGAGTCAACGAAATCATCTCCGGCTCTGTGAAGCGGATGATTCGTGGATCAACACTGATTGTCGACCTCGGAAAAGTTGAAGGAATCCTTCCCGATCGTTTTTACCCAAAAACAGAGAAATACAATGTTGGCGACCGTGTCCAAGCACTTCTATTCGAAGTGCGTGATACAGAAAACGGTGGAGCAGAAGTCATTTTAAGTAGAAGCCATCCCGAATTTGTAAGACAACTCTTCCTCCAAGAGGTCCCAGAATTGCAAGATAATACCGTCACAATTGAGCGGATTGTCCGCGATGCCGGTTACCGAACAAAGCTTGTTGTAAGGTCTCACGATTCTAAAGTCGACCCCGTCGGAGCTTGCGTGGGTGTCCGCGGAAGCCGCGTTAAAAACATCATCCGTGAACTTAACAATGAAAAAATCGATATCATCCCTTACTCAGATGACCCGATCCAACTTCTCATTAACGCTCTTGCACCCATTGAACCTCGCAAAATCGATGTCAGCGAAGATGGCAGCATGGTTTCCATCATTGTCGATGATGAAAATTATCCAGCCGTGTTAGGAAAGCGTGGAATGAATGCACGCCTTAACGGCGAGCTCATTGACGCTGAACTCCAAGTACAAAAAGTTAGCGACTACCAACAGATCGCCAATATCCAACGCCAACAGCTTGCCCTTTCAGGTGACGCAACTCTTGATGAAAAACTCCACATCGAAGGAATGAGTTCACTGATTTTAGAGAGTTTGATTTCGGCCGGTTACGATACGCCTAGAAAACTTCTTAGCGCAACACCCGAAGAACTCGCAAAAATTCCAGGCATCAGCCTCGATATGGCAATGAAAGTTCTAGATGATATTTACAAGAAAAAAGGGTTAAAAGTTGGCTAAAAACCTCAAGATCACTGTTAAGAATGCTCAGCTTGCTGAAGCACTTAAAAAACTTAAAAAACCCGAAGCTGCTCCTGCAAAGCCAGTAGTAAAGGCTGCTGCAAAAGCTGCGCCTAAAAAAGCCTTGCCCAAAGCTGAAGAGCCCGTCAAAGCTCAAGCCGCTCCTGCTGCTCAAGAAGAAGTCAAAGCTCCTGCTCCTGCTGCACCCATTGCCCCAACTGTTAAGACGCCTGAACCAGTCCAAGAGCCTGTGAAAGAGCCCTTTCAAGAACCCGAGCAGCAACAGAAGCCTTCTCCTCCGACCCCCTCTGAACCCAAATTAGGTCCTAAGTATCCCCCTGGTCAACAACCAAGGCCGCTTGGACCCAGACCTCCTTCAGAACAACGTCCTGGCGGATATCAAGGTGGTTACCAAGCCGGACCTAGACAACCCTATCAACGTCCTGAAAGCCGGCCCGGAGGACATGAAGGTGGACGCCCTCCTTACCAGCCAAGAACTGGCGGATATCAAGGTGGCGGACCTAGACCTCCTTATCAACCAAGAACGGGCGGTTACCAAGGTGGCGCTCCGCGTGCTCCTTACCAGCCAAGATCTGGTGGCTATCAAGGTGGCGGACCTAGACCTCCTTATCAACCGAGGACTGGCGGTTACCAAAGCGGCGCTTCCCGTCCTGGCGGACCTAGACCTCCTTACACTCCTGGAGGCTCGGGAGGCCCTGGCGGAGGTTTTAGAAGACCTCCTGGCGGTCCACGCTTTGGTGCAACTCCCATTCCTAAAGACTTTCCCCCTACAAAAGCTCCACGTACTGAAGACGAAGCTAGAAAAAAAGTAGGCTTTGGTTTCAAAGATAAAGACAAGGGAGCCAAAAAACCTGAAATTGAAAAATCATTCGATTCTCGTGATAAACAAGGGCTTCGCGATGAAAATGATGAAGGCTGGAGACCACGCAAAGGCCGCTCGTTTAAAAGTCGCTACATGGAAGAAGAAGTTGTCATCCGCCCCAAAAATTTATCGATCAGGCTTCCCATTACGATTAAAGATCTCGCCTCTGAGATGAAGTTAAAAGCCTCACAACTGATTTCAAATCTTTTTATGAAAGGTGTTGTTCTGACACTCAACGATTCAATCGATGATGAAACAACTGTTCAGCTTTTGGGACACGATTTTGAATGCGAGATTACTATTGATACTTCTGAAGAAAAACGACTCAAAATTACAGACCAGAATCTCAAACAAGAAATTGAACAGACCCCCGCAGATAAATTGATCTTGCGCAGCCCCGTTGTAGCTTTTATGGGCCATGTTGATCACGGCAAAACAAGCTTAATCGATGCAATTCGAAAAACGAATATAGCTGCAGGCGAAGCAGGAGCAATCACGCAGCATATTGGGGCATTTAAATGCCACACGCCTTACGGAGATATCACGATTCTTGACACTCCGGGCCACGAAGCGTTTTCAGCTATGAGATCGCGCGGAGCTGGAGTGACAGATATTATTGTTTTAGTTGTCGCAGGAGATGAAGGGCTTCGTACACAAAGTATCGAAGCAATTGAACAGGCAAAAGCTGCCGGCGTGCTCATCTTGGTTGCGATCAATAAATCTGATAAGCCTAACTTCAGTGCAGAAAATGTCTACCGCCAACTATCTGAACAAAACCTTCTTCCTGAAGCATGGGGAGGACAAACCATCACAGTGAACTGCTCTGCTGTCACTGGAGAAGGAATAAAAACACTTCTTGAGATGCTAGCCCTTCAAGCAGAAGTCCTCGAGCTCAAAGCAAATCCAAACTTCAGAGCAAGAGGCGCTGTCATCGAGTCTGAAATGCATAAAGGAATGGGTGCTGTCACAACAGTTCTCGTTCAAAACGGAACACTCCACTTAGGCGATGCTGTTGTATTTGCAGACCATTGGGGCCGTGTTAAAACAATGCAAGACGAGCATGGTAAATCAGTTAAATCTGCCGGACCATCAACTCCAGTAAAAATCACAGGACTTTCAGGACTTCCTGAAGCAGGAAACGATTTCATTGTCGTCAAAGATGAAAGCGAAGCTAGACACGTTTCTGAAGAACGTGCAATCCAGAAAAAAAACGTTGCTCTTCAAACAAAACGCGGTGGAATCGATCTGTCACAGCATGTTCAAAAGCAAGAGAGAAAAATCCTGCCTCTCATACTCCGCGCTGACGTCCAAGGCTCACTTGAAGCCCTCAAACATTCTCTTGAAAAAATTGTCTCTTCCAAAATCGAGATTAACATCGTCGACGCAGATGTCGGGGAAATTTCTGAATCAGATATTGAGCGCGCTTCTGCCTCTAAAGCAACAATCATTGGATTCCATACTCAAGTTGAATCCCGAGCCGAATCATTGATTAAAGAATTGCATGTCAAGGTCAGACTCCATGATATCATTTATCATGCAGTTGATGATGTAAAAGAAATTATGATTTCACTGCTTGATAAGATTGCTCAGGAAAATGATGTTGGGGAAGTTGCAGTCAAGGCAGTCTTCAAATCTTCTCAGATCGGTAATATCGCTGGATGCCAAGTGACTGATGGAACGATCAAACGCTCCAGCCATGTCCGTGTAGTCCGTGATAAGCAAGTCATTTGGAAAGGACCTATTGCTTCTCTTAAAAAAGTTAAAGAAGACGTGCGGGAAGTTTCTAAAGGACACGAGTGCGGTGTTCTTCTCCAAGGCTTTAATGACTTTAAAGAGGGCGATATTCTCCAAGCCTTTGATGTCACCTACCTCACACCGGAACTGTAATGATTCAAAGAACAGACCGGCTTAACTCCCTCCTTCAAGAAGTGATTGCAGAAGTCATCATGCGAGAAATTCGCAACCCTAAAATCTCAAAACTGATCACCGTTAAAAAAGTTGAAATTACCAAAGATCTCCACTATGCAAAGGTTTATATCAGCATGCTGGGCTCTGATCTTGAAAAGAAAGAGACCTTAAAAGCCCTTAAATCGGCAGCAGGATACATCTCAACCAGAGCCGCTAAAAAAGTGGTTATGCGGTATTTCCCCTCTCTCACTTTCCATATGGATGACACCCTGGAAGACGAGATCCGTATCCATAGCCTTCTAGAGAAAATCCATGATGAGCAGCAAAATCGCCCCACTCCTCCTGAAGAATCTTAACGATACTAAGACGAGTAAAGGAGTCCTCCTCGTCGACAAACCGCGCGGAAAGACATCGTTTAGTCTTGTCACAGCGCTGCGAAAAAAAACAGGCGTACAAAAAATTGGCCACGCGGGCACACTCGACCCCTTTGCAACAGGACTCATGATTCTACTCATCGGAAAAGAATTTACAAGACTCTCAGATTCTTATCTCTCCACAGAAAAAGAATATGAAGCTACTGCTCTACTTGGTATATCTACCGACTCCTACGACTGCGATGGACAAACAACTTCCACCTCATCTTATATCCCAACTCTTGCCGAAATCGAAAAAGCGCTTTTAAACTTTCAAGGTACAGTCCAGCAAACACCCCCTATGTTTTCTGCCAAAAAAGTACAAGGTAAACCCCTTTATAAACTTGCTCGAAGAGGCATTGAAATACCACGCGCGCCCGTCCCAGTCACATTAAAAACAACCCTGATCTCTTATAGCTATCCTACATTAAAACTTCACATCACATGCTCCAAAGGAACGTATATCCGCTCAATTGCCCATGATCTTGGAACACTTCTGACCTGCGGCGCCCACCTCTCAGAACTGCGCCGCCTGCGATGCGGCTCCTATCACATCTCTGAAAGCATCCCAGGAGATCTTCTTTACTTATGATCATCGTAAATTCTCTGGATCAGATCCCGCAGCTTCACCTACCTATTGCTCTTACTATCGGCAGCTTCGATGGCGTCCACCTCGGCCACCAACATCTTTTTCAAGAGCTAAAAAAACATGGCACTCCTGTTGTTTTTACATTTTCTAATCATCCTTCAGAAATACTAAGACCCACAGACGTCCCTATGCCCATTCTTACACTTGAAGAAAAACTAGAACTTTTTGAGCAGTTTGGCATTGCTCTTGCAATTGTGCTCCCCTTTACAAAAGAGCTGTCGCAAATCCCCTATGATCAATTCTTAAAAGACCTCCGTGCAAAACTTCCCTTCTCCACTCTTGTCGGCGGGCAGGACATCCGCATCGGAGCTCAGGGGCAAGGAAACAGTCAAACACTTTCTTCACTCGGCTTTAAAACTGTTTTTCTTCCCAAATTTTCAATAGACGGACAAATCATTTCTTCCCGTCTAATTCGCTCACTCATCAAAAATCATCAAATCGACCAGGCCCAAAAATGGCTTGGTCACAAAAAAGGTAGTTTATGGCTGGACTCTCGTGTGGAATCGTAGGACTTCCCAATGTCGGAAAATCGACGCTTTTTAATGCGCTGACACGCAAAATGGCAGCGGCAGCTGCCAACTATCCATTTTGCACTATCGATCCTAACGTAGGAATCGTTGAAGTCGATGATCCGCGCCTGAGTGCACTTTCTAAGATGTCTCAAAGCAAAAAAATTGTTCCTGCAACAGTAACTTTTGTCGATATCGCGGGACTTGTCAAAGGTGCATCCGAAGGAGAAGGTCTTGGCAACCAATTTCTCACCAACATCCGCGAAACCGACGCCATTATCCAAGTCGTTCGCTGTTTTGAAGATAGCGATGTCATTCACGTTGCAGGAAAAGTCGACCCCCTTTCAGACATCGAAGTGATTAATTTAGAGCTTGTTCTCTCAGATCTTCAAATGGCCGATAACATCGCAAAAAAACTCGAAAAACAACTCAAAGCAAAAAAAGAATTCGTCCCTATCTTTGATACTCTTCAAAAAGCGATTGCCCATCTCAATGCAAATCAGCCGCTGCGAACCTTTAAAGGCACTCCAGTAGAGCTCCAGCACATTGCCTCTTACCCATTCCTTACAAACAAAAAAGTGCTCTACGTCGCAAACGTCAGCGAAGCATCCCTCCCCTCTATGGAGAATGATTTGGTTAAAAAAGTCCGCGACCACGCAGCTAAAGAAGGCAATCTTGTCATTCCGATTTGCGCCAAACTCGAAGAAGAACTCTCGCAACTTTCCCCAGAGGAAGCGTCCGAATACTTAACATCGCTCGGCATTGAAGAGACCGGCCTTACACGCCTTATCCGCGCTGCTTTCTCCACACTCGGCCTCATCACCTACATTACTTCCGGCGAGATTGAAACACGCGCCTGGCCCATCCTTAAAGGAACGCCTGCTCAAGAAGCTGCTGGTAAAATCCATTCCGATATTCAAAAAGGATTTATCCGCGCAGAAGTTGTCGCCTTTACCGATATGATGACTTACCAAGGAAGAGTTGGCGCACGAGAAGCTGGAAAAGCACGTTCCGAAGGAAAAGACTACATCGTCCAAGACGGCGATGTGATCCTTTTCTACCATAATTAGAAGGAGACCTCTTGTGCATATATTCGTATCCTGTCCTCCCAAACTCGAATCTCTCCTCGCTGAAGAGCTGAACGCTTTGGGTATCCCAGCACGTAAGTGGCCTCGCGGAGCCTCTATCGAAGCTACTATGGAAAACGTCTATCGCGTCAATCTCGAAAGCCGTCTAGCAACCCGTGTCCTATGGCCGCTGAAACTTTTCGAATGCAAGGATCGGGATACTCTCTATAAAGAAGCGCTTTCCATTGAATGGGACAAATGGCTTACAACAGATACCACCTTTGCTATCGATGCTAACGTCACCATGAACGAAGGATTTAAAAATAGCCACTTTGCAGGGCTTGTTGTGAAAGACGCCATCTGCGATTACTTCCGTGAAAAAACAGGTAATCGCCCTTCGGTAGAACTCAGAAACCCTAGTGTCCAGCTCAACCTCTTCATCTACAGAGATAAAGCGACCATTAGCTTTGACACATCTGGGGCTCCGCTTTTTAAACGAGGTTATCGCATTTCCACTGTTGAAGCCCCCCTCCAAGAAACGCTGGCTGCTGCAATCCTGCGGCTTGCAGGCTATAGATCCGATGATATTCTATGTGACCCCTATTGCGGATCAGGAACATTTTTATGGGAAGCTGCCATGATGGCGTCAGATACACCAGCTGGTTTTTATAGATCATCGTGGGGCTTTTTTAAACACCCCGACTTTTCACAAACAGCTTTTGATCATTATCTAGATTCTATCCAGCGCAAAAGACATCCTATCAAACCTTATACAATTTTTGGAGGAGACCGCGATCTCAAAGCCATTGAAGCTTGTAGAGCAACGGGCACTGCCACCGGCCTTCCCGTTCACTTTCAGCACAGCGATATCCGCGTTTTTCGCCCTCCCCAAATCCCAAACCTTGTTGTCACAAACCCTCCTTATGGGATGCGTATGAGATCGAACATCGATCCGTATACTGCCCTCTCGCAATTTCTAGAAACAACGTGCGAGTCCAAAGCCCATGCCGCTATTTTAACACCTAACCCGCGTCTTCCCATTCGCTTCCCTGGAAAACTTCATAAACCCATCCCCCTCGTAAATGGTGGCCTTGACGTCTTCCTCTACCTCTTAGAAGCTAGAAGATGATTCTTACATTAGATTGATTTAAATATATCCTTGACTCGAAGCTCATTTTTTTTTATAAGTTACGCATGCATTATAAACGCTGGTTTGTGCTCCCAGTTCTTTATAGCTTCTGAGCTCTACATGCAGAAAACATTGGTCTTCTCGGCGGGCAGCAAAATTTTAGTCAAGGATACGCCTCTTTCGTTAGCTCTACAGGAGATCTGACATCATTTAGTACTGGATTCATCATCAATAGCGTTGCACTCAATGGCTTTGCCCAGGGCCTTCTTGGCGGGCAAGATCTTGTCGGCAACCCGTCTGCCATTTTTATATCGCCATCAGGAACCCTTACTTCATTAAATGTTGGAACGAACGGGTCGACGCAAAGTGTTGCTCTCAATGATGCTGGTGAAGGGCTTATTGGTGGAATCAGCAATGCTATGGCTCTTGCGGCTTTTGTTTCTAGCACAGGAAATGTCACCCCTTTAACTTTAGGATTTAATGGGACAATTAGTAGTGTTGCAATCAATAGCTCATCTCAAGGCCTCATCGGCGGGATAAATGGCATTGCCCCTTATGCTGCCAAAGCAAGCTCTGCACAAGTAACCCCGCTAAATCTTGGGTTTACTACGGGAATAATCAACGCTGTTGCAATCAATTCCTCATCCCAAGGGCTTCTTGGCGGGCAAGATTTTAACACTGGCAGTCCCTATGCGGCCTTTGTAACCCCGTCATCCCAAGTTATTCCCTATAATCTTGCAATCCCCATGGGATATATCCAAAGTGTTGCTTTAAACAACTCATCCTTGGGATTGCTTGGCGGACAAAATGGATCTGCTGCCTATGCAGCACAAACCACAGAAACAAGCGTCACCCCTTTGACCCTTGGAATTGCAAATGGTCAAATCAACAGCGTTGCCATCAATGCATTTAATCAAGGACTGATTGGAGGACGAAATAATTTCACTTTGGCTCCTTATGCAGCCCTGATCTCACCTTCAGGACAAGTTAGTAAACTTACTCTTGGAATATCGAATGGAACTATCAACAGCGTTGCCATCAACGACTACTCCCAAGGATTGATTGGTGGACAGATTAATTTGCCAGCAGGCCCTCCTTATGCAGCTTTGATCTCACCTTCAGGACAAGTCATTCCGTTAAATCTAGGAATTGCGAGCGGAAAAATTTTAAGTGTTGCACTCCTTTCCCAAATCCCCTTAGACAATTTAAGTGGAAACAACCTTGACTTTGCCAATTATATCAATCAAAACGCGCCCTATAACGCATTTTATTTTGTTCCAGATTATTTTGCTGGAACACTTGAAGAGGCACTAGCGAGCGCCGCCCCTACACGCAGCATCACTTCTCTTTTTACAGCAGACAACAATCTTTTCTTTCTCGACACCCTTCTTTCCAACCACTGCCGAAATGCAAGACATATTAGACGTCAAATCCGGGCCCAAAAAGCCGAAGCTTTAGCACATATGACTATCCCGTCTGACACTCTCTTAGTGTCCATAGATGAAATACTCCCTCTTTCAACCCAGCCGGACGAAATTGCCCTCTCTCCAAAAAGAGAACACGAAAAACCGTATGAAGTTTGGGGAGCACCTTTTGGAGCGCTGGCCTACCAAAAAAAACAACATCAAACCCCTGGCTTTAGTCCTTCAACCGGGGGCATGATACTGGGCTTTGATGGAAAAGTAGAAACCCATACTCGTCTAGGAACCGGAGCTGCCTATACATATACCTATATCCATCAAAAAGAAGACGCCGGCCACAGCCGCATCAACCAAGAATATCTTCTATTTTATACTTCATGGGACAATCGCCGTTTTTATTTTGATACAGCTCTGTGGCTAGGCTTATTCCAAATTGAAAACGTCCGAAAGATCCATATGACAGCTTTTGAATTTCGGACAAAAGCATACCCCAAGGGGTGGCAGTTTTCTCCCCATCTTGAACTTGGTTACGATTTCAATTCTCAGTCAAGCAACCTCACAACAGAGCCTTTTGTCATGTTTGATTGGATAAATAACTGGCAAAAATCGCACAAAGAACACGGAAGCGGCCCCTTCAATGCAGGTCATAAAAGACATTACTCTTCGTTTTTGCGCTCAGAGACAGGTGTAAGGGTTTATGAAACATTTCGATTTGATAGGTGGAATTTCGTGATCCAAGAGAAAGTCAGCTACGTCAATAAAAAACCGTTTAACGTTGGTAGGATAAAGGCGTTTTTGATCGGATCCCCCGGCACTTTTACCATTGAAACGCTCACCACTACCCAAAATTTGGGTGTTGCAGAACTAGAATTTATCTTTCAGCCCCATAACCTACATTACCCTCGGGCAACCCTTGAGTACCAAGGAGAATTTGGCTCCATGTACCAATCTCACCTAGCTTCTTTAGAACTCACCTGGAAATTTTAAACACAAATGACCAAAATGTTCTTGAAAGAGATCTAGTTTGGAATTGTCTTGGTGCGGCATGCAATGCCCCCAAACCTCGTAAGAGATTCCTGGGAAGATTGAAGATCAAGAAAATGAAATCGATCGATTTTCCGATCGCAATGAGTCGTTATAATCTCTGAAAACATCTCTTGGTATTTTTGACTGACACACCCCAGCATAACAACAATATTCTCTCTTGAAGGTGCTTGCGCTGTAACCATATTAAATAGATTCATCGCAGGAACTCGATTGATATAGTTAAATTTTCCAGGAACCCGAATCACTTTGAACCCGAGCCTTCCAAGCTGAGATGCTGTCATATCTTCCATTCTTTTACGAACAACACTCTCTCTTCTTGTTTGTTCAATCTTCCCTTCGATTGCTTTAGAATATTCTGGATTAGCAATTAGATACTCTTCCTTCCATTTTTGCTGCTCCTCTACAAACATCTCATAGGCCTGCACAGAATCGTTGAGCAAGATAGTATTTTCGCCTACAATTGCCATGCTCATATCTAGATGGAAGTCACCCGGCTGTTCCACAAAAAAGACATTCTCTTTAAGAACTCCATAATCGATAGCAAACGCAAGACGCACCTCCTCCTCAGACAGGGTGCGACCTATATCTTTTTCCATCAGCTTTTTTGAAACAGCATAAGAATCTAATCCAATGATCACATACGGTTGATTTCCTCTTTGGCCAATGAGTGTATTTCCACCCTCATTATAGGTGAGATTCATCACGGGCTGGCACTTTAACGAGTCCGCTAAAGAAAGCGCTTTTAGCGGTAAATCATTCATAAAAACAGCTCCAAGCGCTTCGGGATCTGCAAGCTCGTCCTTAATGATTTCTCTCCACTCCTGCGATCGTTCTATACGAGAGTCGATCACCCACTGCGTGCAATCGGCTCGATCAGTCCCCCACTCTTCCATATGATGCCTTAGACGAGGAATTCGGATTTCCCCGCTAAAGCTGAAATCAACAATATCTTGCACAAAAGGACCCAAGACTTCGAGCCCATGACTCTCAACAAGCGACCCAATATTTAATAGCGCATCAAGCCTGTATTGATCCCCAATCTCCATTGGCATTAAAGATGAATCCAGCCGCCTGTCCCCAATGACTTTGATTCCATGTTGATTCGCAATAGCCTGCATCTCAATTTCCAAAAGCGAAAAAAGAGGAAGAGATTGAAAGGCGCCGATAAACCAGCCATAAGTTGAAGGGAAAAATTTGGTAGCAACTTGGGCTGCAGGATCTCTCATAACCGTGTCATAAACCTCTTCCAGATGCATCAGCCTATGGAGTCTGCCAATTCTCAATTTGTTGATTGTTTCTGGCGCTACACTTGCAGCACTCGGGTCCAATAGGAGAGCTCCCTTCTCTTTCATACCTTCTGCTTCTAAAGCTGCAAGACTTCTTCTGAGGGAAAAAAGTCCCGCCTCGAGCTGACCCTGAAACTTTTCGATAGCTGCTGTTTTATCTGGAAGCTGATCAATGACTCTATGGATTAATTGGGCCTCTTCCTGGAGTGACAAAGTGACACGCGGGCTATCCAATCTCTGCGAAAGAATCACTTCTCTGACGTTGCTTGCATCCACTAGGCCCGATAAAAAATATGTTCTCCACTCATTTTTAACGCGGCCTTCTTCATCCTGACGATAGTTAGCAATCGACTCGGCCATTCCTTGCTCTGTATAGGATATCATCGACTGTATAAGGGTTTTAGGATGACCATAAATCGCCCCTACGAAAATTCTTAGGAATTTTCCATAGTAACTCTCAGGAGTAAAATCTATTTTTGAATATTCAGAAATCGTATCATAAATTTTAAACCATTCTTCGATCGAGTGTTCTTCAGCCCTAATCTGGGTATTTAATTCATAGATCGCATTTGTGACTTGCTCTAAGGCTTCATTTCGCCCAGGCCCCTGCTTTTTAAGCACTTCAAGCCTTCGAGATAAAGTATTTAAATTTTCATTTATACTAACCACAAAACCTCTTAATTTTTGTATTAGCATTTTTATAATAAAAGTTGATACAATGATTTTTAGGAGATATTAATGATTAAAGTAACTGATTTAAGTAATTGGTATATTCAATCCCAAGGATTAATAGCTGACAAAACTCCACTGAAGTGCACAACGTCAGAATCAAATTTTTCCTTTAAAGTTCCATTTAATATCAACGAATTCATTGAATGCACCTTCCCCATCAACCAGGATTCAGAGACCTTTTTAGAAGGAAAGTATACCCTCTTGCCTTCAGGCTATACTTCCAAGTCGGTTTTAAAAGTGGTTGAAGAAGGAAAGGCTCTTCAAGTCATTTTTCGCGGAGATCTTTCTCGATTCTCCTTTCAACTGAAGCGAACTTCTTAAAGCATCAATTGACGTGTTTTGCTAAAAGTGCGATAAGTAAGGCCGACATCTATGGCCGAAAAAACAGAAAAGGCAACCCCTAAGAAGCTGCGTGATGCACGCAAAAAGGGGCAAGTTGCCAAGTCACAAGATTTTCCATCTGCATTCACATTCGTCACCTCTATTGCAGCTACACTCTTCATGACAAAATATCTCTTTCAGCAGATGGCTGGATTCATGGTCGCCACATTCCAGAGCATCGGTGGCACTGGAGATTTTTCTTCTAAGATTACAGGAATACTAGCTCAGTCCCTTCAAGTCATTTTAGAAAGCAGTGTGCCGATTGCTCTTGTAACTGCGATGATCGGCGTTTTAGTCACCTTTTTAGTTGTCGGACCTGTTTTTTCCAGCGAGGTTCTTAAAATTGATTTAAAACGGCTCAATCCCGTGACGAACATCAAGAACATGTTTAAACTCAAAACGTGGATAGAGCTGATTAAATCAATCTTGAAAATCACTGTCGCTATGATCTTAATCTATTCAGTAGTTTATAACAGCATTCCAGAAATTGTCTCGACAGCAGGGATTCCAATTTTGGGAGCCGCTCAAGTATTTTCAGACTTTCTCATTAAAGTCATCATCCGCGTTGGAATCTTTTTTATTATCATTGCGATGTTTGACCTTGCCTTCCAAAAATATAATTTCGGCAAGGAAATGAAAATGGAAAAATTTGAAGTTAAGCAAGAATTTAAAGATACGGAGGGTGATCCGCATGTTAAAAGCCGCAGAAGGCAAACGGCTCATGAGATCGCTTACCAAGAAGGACCTGTCTCGGCACGGCGCGCAAGGGCGATCATCACCAACCCCATCCACTTAGCAGTTGCCATTGAGTACGATGAAGAAAAAGAGCCTGCACCTAAAATAATTACCATGGGGCAGGGAATCGTGGCAGATCAGATTATTAAATTTGGGCAAGAGGCCGGCGTTCCGATCATGAGAAACGTCAATCTTGCACAAATCCTTTTCCAGAAAGGGAAAATCGGCGATTATATACCTGAGGAGACTTACGAGGCCATGGCAGAGATCCTGCAATGGCTCAAACGTCTTAAAGAAGAGGAATCCGGAGAATTATTCCAATGAAGACTTTCTTACAGAACTTGTCAAGGGTGCTAGGCGGAGACAAAATGCTGCGTGTCGTCAGCCAATCAAGCGACGTCATCTTAGCCTTTTTCGTCATCACGATCATTATGATGATCATCATCCCCGTCAGCCCCGGGTTCTTGGATAACTTGATCGCTATTAACATGACAGTTTCCATTGCACTCATGATGGTTGCCCTTTACATCCCCAAAGCTGTCAACTTGTCGATGTTCCCCTCTCTTCTCCTCATTACAACCCTGTTTCGCTTAGGGATAGAAATTTCTGCGACCAAACAAATTCTTCTTTACGCATATGCAGGACACATCATCCAAACATTCGGTAATTTTGTGGTCGGAGGCAACTTCGTTGTCGGCGGTGTCGTCTTCTTAATCATCACCATCGTTCAGTTCATCGTGGTGACAAAAGGAGCTGAGAGGGTCGCAGAAGTAGCAGCCCGTTTTACCTTAGATGCGATGCCTGGTAAACAAATGAGCATCGATGCTGATATGCGCAGCGGCATCATCGATTCTAATCAAGCACGTGAGCTACGTCTGGCCCTTGCTAAAGAGAGCCAACTCTACGGAGCCATGGACGGAGCGATGAAGTTCGTTAAAGGGGATGTGATCGCAGGTATCGTGATTGCTGTCATTAACATCATCGGGGGACTCATTATCGGCGTCTCCATGCATGGGATGACAGCGCTACAAGCGGCTCAAACATATACCTTGCTATCGATCGGTTCAGGACTCGTTTCTCAAATCCCCTCTCTTCTCATTTCGATGACAGCCGGTATCGTGACAACGCGTGTATCCAGCGATAAAAAAGATTCTCCTTTAGGTCAAGAGATCAGCACGCAGCTTCTTGGACAGCCCAAAGCGATCATGATTGCTTCCGCTGTTCTTTTCTTGATGTCTTTCATCCCAGGATTTCCACGTACCATCTTTATTATTTTAGCCCTTCTTTTAGGAAGCATTGGTACGACGCGTTGGTACAAGCTCAAAAAATCTGCTGCAAAAGCGGCGCTCGGCGAAGCTGCCGGCATGGGCGCTCCAGCTGATGTCGAAGGACATACCATGGTCCGTGGACGCACGGATGATTATGCACTTACTCTACCCGTGATTTTAGAAATAGGAAAAAGCCTTTCCGTCCTCATGAAAAAAGATCGTGGTGGATCAACCTTTGTTGAAGAAATGGTCCCCAAAATGAGACATGCTCTTTATCAAGATTTGGGCGTTCGCTTTCCCGGTGTGCACGTTCGCACGGATGCTCCTAGCTTAGAGCCTGACGAATATGCAATCTACCTGAACGAAGTTCCCGTTGTGCGCGGTAAAATCCCTGAAGGATTTTTACTTGTCAACGAACTCCCTGACATTCTTCGTAAATATAACCTTCCCTTCACACAAACTAAAACTGTCTTCGGCCAGCCCTCTATCTGGGTTGACACCCGCTACCAAGAAGTGCTCCAAAAAGCTAGTATTAAATTTTGGAAACCTCAAGAAGTCATGATCTTGCACCTCTCTTATTTCTACCGCATGCACGCAAGCGACTTCATTGGAATTCAAGAAGTCCGTGCTATCTTAGAGTTCGTTGAAAAATCGTATCCTGATCTTGTCAAAGAAGTCACCCGTCTTGTCCCCTTGCAAAAACTGACAGAGATATTTAGACGCCTCGTTCAGGAACAAATTTCCATCAAAGATCTCCGCACAATTTTAGAAGCGCTTAGTGAATGGGCCCAAACAGAAAAAGATACTGTCCTCTTAACCGAATACGTCCGATCTTCTCTCAAACGGTACATCAGTTACAAATACTCTCAAGGACAATCCGTGCTAGCCGTCTATCTTCTCGATCCTGAAATCGAAGACATGGTCCGCGGAGCGATCAAACAAACCTCTGCTGGCTCCTACCTTGCACTGGATCCCGACTCAGTGCAGATGATCATGCAAGCTATGCGCACAACCATCGGCCCAACCCCTGCTGGCGGACAACCTCCCGTGCTGCTTACTGCTATCGACGTACGCCGCTTCGTACGCAAGCTGATCGAAGGAGAATTTCCCGACCTTCCAGTGGTCTCCTACCAAGAGATTGTCCCTGAAATGAGGATCCAACCTCTCGGAAGAGTCCAGCTTTCCTAAGCTATTATTCCTTAGGAAAACGTGTGAGGTTTCCACGTTTTTCCATGGAATAACGTGGAGACCCCACACGTTTTCCTAAGGAATCATTATAAATAAATAATTTTAATCATTAATACCCATCTGGTATGAGAAGGGTATGTCGGATCCACATTCGGTACCCAGCGTTCAGGGCGTCAGTCAACAAGCGACAGCCAAACAGGCTGCCATCAAGCAAGCCCAAGCCCAAAAGCTTTTGCAATATTCGATCATCCAAGAATCAGCACGCGAAGAGTTTCAAGAATGGGGCGATCTCAATGCTTGGAATCCCATGGCGCTCTCTCGTAACTTTCAAACTCTGGAAAAACGAGCGCGAGAAAAAGCAAAACCGGAACAAACCTCTCAAACAGAAAAAGAAGAAGAGGAGATTGAAGTCGTTGAAAAAGTACAGGAAATAGCCGAAAGCTATGAGCGGAAAAATCCGGAACTGCAAGCCCGCACACTTCTCTCGCTTCAAGCTCGTATCTCAAGAGGCGACTCGCCAGGTGAAATTTTACGCAAACTCAAACAAGTCTATGTGGACGTAGCTCTTGTCGATGAGGCAATTGATTATCTTTTAGAGACTGCTGACGCCGACATGCAGCAAACCCTGCAGCTGGCCAAAGACGAACTGTACCGCACGAGCGAGCGGGAAGTTAGAGCCGGTCGCAACATGGGAATCCAAGCCCGTAATTTCTCCTCTCAAGGACTCGGATCACCAACAGCTCTAAGAGACCTCTATAGAAATCTGACTGCAAACCCCCGCGATGCCATCACACTCTTCCAAGAGCTTTCAACAAATTATCCTCTAGATAAAATGAAAGTTGTGATCGATTTTATGCTTCACTCTCTTGGCGCCGATGTCAAAGCAAAAGGGCCTTCGATTTCGCGAGAAGATTTGCAGCGCATGATGTCAGAGACACGCAACATGCAGGCCATTTTAGGAGTTTATCGATATTTCATTTCACGAATGAATCTCATCAGCAGCTCTTTTGACAGGCAAGGCCTTGTTTTACCTCCTCGTATCACCTTTGACGCACTAGCGCGTCTTTTTGTTAAGTTCATCTTAGAGCGTTATCCCAGCGTTGATAAAGCCCTTCTGCTTTCTCAGCAACTCGGTATATCAAGCGATAAAATCGCTCAAATCATTATCTATCTTCAATACCGTGACGCCATGAGACAAGTCGCTCCCCGGTTATTTAGAGATGAAAGGCACCGCCAAGACCTTTTACTTTGCTTTATGGATACCCTAGAAACCCTCGAAGAAAAACTCGAAGAAGAAAATCAGAAAAAGAAACGGGAGAAGAAGAAAGAAAAAGAGGAGAAAAAGAAACAATAATGGATCGATTTGCCATCGTCTTATCTGAGCTTTCTGAACTAATTGATGTCCCCCTTCATCCCGACCAAAATCGGAGCTGCTCTCTTAACGTCAACAACACAATGCATGTCCAATTGCAAGAAGAAGAAAACAAAGATAGACTTCTTCTCGCCGCCTTCATCGGCGAGCTTCCCCCCGGCAAATTTCGAGAAAAACTACTCATTGAAACACTCAAAGAAAATAACCTCTTCCCCCGTGTAGGAACGTTCTCCTATAGTCCGCGCAACAACCAGCTTGCTTTTTTTACCTACGTATCTCTTCCTAACTTAAACGGCATGCTTCTTGCCGATGTCTTAGAAATCTTTCTAGATCGTGCATTCTCCTGGAAAACCGCCCTAGAAACAGGTCAAATCCCATCTCGTGGCGCAAACCTGCAAAAAACCGGCCCTTCTATTTTCGACATCCAAAAATAGCTGCTATCAAGAACAAGATTTTAGATCTTGAACCCTAGTCTGAAAACCTCTTATGATCAAACCATGCGGCGCTTATTATTTATTTTAACGCTCCCCTGTCTTTTGTGGAGTGAAGACCTAATTCTGAAAACTCGTTTATCTAGCTTAGATCCTCTATCGGTTGCAGAACACTTAGCATTTTATGAAGTCCATCCTGATACCGAAGAGGGAAAGCAGGCGCTCACCCATGCATGGCATCTTTTATCTGGGGGGAAAATTGACTCCAAAAAAACAGCGCTAGCACTGCCGCCTGTGGATATTTTGCCTCTTATTTCGCTCATCACAAGAGATCAATCAGAAAAACCAGCAAAGTTAGATCCAGAGCAGCTAGCTGCCGTTGAAAAACTCGGAGAAGAATTTCCCAATCGTTTCCTGAAAGGGCATCAAATCTGGACACGAGAGCAACTTCTAGAGTTAGAACCCCATGAGGTCGATCTTGGAAGGGGGCTTTTGATCGAGCAATTCAATGAAAATGTCGAAGATATACGGCAGTACGAAGCAGGGCTGGATCTCATGGCGCTGCAAGTTAAAGCGCGCCTTCCTCAGTCTGCTACTCATGAAGATCAAGTGCGAGAGATCAGTAATTTTATCTTCCAAGAAATGCGGTTCCGCTTCCCGCCTCATTCCATTTATGCCAAAGATGTCGATCTTTATACCTTTCTTCCGTCAGTAATGGATAGCCGAGAAGGGGTCTGCTTGGGTGTTTCCATTCTTTATCTCTGTATTGCACAGCGCATTGGTCTTCCTCTCGAGATTATTACACCGCCTGGCCACATCTATGTACGCTATAGAAATGGTGTCAAAGTCATCAATATCGAAACAACTGCCCGTGGCGTCAATCTTCCATCTGATGTTTATCTAGGGCTCGATACACGCCGCCTTCAAGAACGGAATATCAAAGAAGTGATTGGACTTGCTTACATTAACCAAGCCTCTGTTGCCTGGGGACAAAATGACCATGTTACAACACTTGAGCGTTATGAAAAAGCGCGTCCCTATGTCGGCGATGATTCTCTTTTAGATTTATTCATGGGTCTTAACTATCTATTTGTCGAAAAGAAAAAAGAAGGCAGAGCGCTTCTTGAAAAACTCCGCCATTATACGTTTGATTGGGCAGTCTCTGCCGAAACGATGGCTGATGACTATCTGGATGGAAATGTCGATGCTGAAGGCATCAAAGCCGTTTTCTTGCATGTTGATGAAACACGAGAGTCGATTATTGAAAAACAAAAAGTTCTTGAAAAAACAATCAAGAAGTATCCCCGTTTTAGAGCAGGACTTCTTCAGCTTGCCGTCTCTTGGCTTCAATTAGGCCGCAATGCTGAAGCCGAAACCATTTTAGAAAAATACCATAAAATTGATCCTAGAAATTCTGTTGTCGAATATTACATTGCAGCCATTGCAACCCAAAGATTCGATTATAATAAAGCATGGCGGCATCTTCAAATCACAGAAGCGATCTTAAAGGCCCGGGATCATAAAAGCCCTGCCTTAAGAGGCCTAAGAAATCACTTACGCAACTTTGTTGTGCCTTCTAACTGATTATATCAAGCGCAGGATCTCTTCCTTGATCAAATGGAAATGGAGCCTCAATATGTGGCGGAATACCACAGGCTTCATAAAGGTTCATCTGGGGATCAAAACGAAGCTCGTTTGAGATTAGTACCCACCATCCATTGGGCAAAATACGTGCAAATTGGTCTGATAAGATACCCATTGTTCTATCACCGATCCGCTTTGCATTTGGCAACGTTGAAGCCATCATTGTAAAAACTTCAGCAGCACTTGCCGTAATGGGAGAAGTCAGAATACTTATAGGAATCGTATCATTTGGTATTTTCGTTCCTTTCGAGGGTTTGAGCCAGGACTCGACTCGCGGGGTTAGCTGTCCACCACCATAGTATGTTTGAACATAGGAATAGAGCCTCTCTTCAAGCATAAACCTGCTAAGAATCATTTTTGAAATCTCATCTGAGCCGCCTTGATTAAATCTCACATCAAAAACGATTTTCTTCGCATGTTTAAAAGCATCAACGATCCGATCGAGCGTTGATTCTAACTGCTCAGGATCACATTCAAGCGATAGAATGTTAATGTAACCAATAGAGGGGTCTTGTTTTAAAAAACCCCATAAAAGCGCTTCATCTGGCTGAGGGTCGATCAAGTAGTGCTCTTTGATAGTGGCAATTGCTTGTGTTGTAACAGTATCTACATCAGTTTTCCTTTCCTCAAGAGCTTGTTGAAAAGAGGGGCAAAACGAAGACCCGAAGTATTTTTCTGATTTTTCATCAAACCCTTTAGCCAAAGCGATGTGATTATCTTTGAATGTAGATAGAACCAAGACGCATTGATTAAATAGCTCAGATTCACTCATTGAATCGGTAATTGTGACCGAATTCATCAGTGATTCAAGGTCCACATTTCTCAAAGATGCAAACGCATAGTGCTCCTGTAGAGTGGCTCGTAGAATATCATATGTTTTGGTCGGTGAATTATCAGGATATGTTTCCAATTTTAAGGGACATTTTTGAAGCTCTTGCCTTCCTCCAATTCGAAGCCTGTCTCCATAGACTTGAATATCAGCTAAAGCGTTATCATCTAAAATGATAGGCGGCTGTTCTTGGAGAAGACTTCTTGCTGTTTTCTGATACCGAATTAAGCACAGTTTTTGATCGTCGTTTGTATAAAAATGAGCCACAAGACCCTGGGTAGGATCTTCCCAGACCCCTTCAATTGCAACAAATGCATCTTGATGGGTTTTAATATGATCTACAGTTTCATTTTTTGCTGAATAATCAGATGAAATAGTTGCCATAGGCATCTATTTTACATTATTGCAGAATAAATAAATTTATTTATCATTGCATAAAACAAGTCTTTTTTTTAAAAGGAGTTTGAACTCAAAGGAAATGTCATGCAACTCATTCGTGCTTTAACTATGCTGGTCTTGATTCTTTTTGCTGTCTTCTATTCGGACAAGCTTCTTGGGTTTATCCAGCTAAATGACGTCATGTCGAGCGCTGAACAGAAGAAAACAGGCATCTACCAACTCAATGACAGTCAAAGACAAGAGCTCGAAAAATGGATCAATGATACCTTTGTTCTCAAAACAACTGCCTCTACAGCTCCCTCCCCAGCGCCTTTGACCCTTCAAGAAAACCTCCAAAATGGCTCTCAGCTTCAGCTCAGCGATGGGTCCGTTTATGCAATTGCCCCTTCAGATCAAGCTAAAACAACCTTTTGGCTGACTCCTGTTCCTATGACTGTCTCCCAGAGCAATGATCCCATGTACCCCGTTCTACTCACCAATACTTTAAGCGGGGTCAGTGTCCGGGCAAAACAGGTCAAACCACCCCTTCCACCTTCTCAACAATTATAATTTAATAATCAGTAAAAAATAGTAAACAATTTACTATATAAACTATTGATTATTAGTAGTTTTTTGTTTAATTGTTATAAAAATAGAAATAATGTTAAAATAAATAAAACAAAAGATTATTTTAACTATGACAACAACACCCATTAACTCATCTACACCCCCCAATTATACTCTCCGCGAAGCCACCAATCAAAAGAGGATGTCTCCCTTTTCACTCAGCAGTTCAAAGAGAGGTAGAATAGAGCTAAGTCCTTCTAAATCTGCAACTTGTGTAAGAGACGAAGGACATGACTGCGAAAATATTGAAGAAATCCACACCTCAACCAAAGTCATTGCAAGGCTTCACCACTCATTATTTAGATTCTCCTTGGCTTATGCCTTCGACTGCACAACCAGCCGCGGAACGACATCCATGAACGGGTCTGTCTCCCATTGCGGGGGTTGCCAGGCAGGCCATGCGGCCCTGTCGCCCACTCTGTACGACAATATACTGGAAACGATCAATGAAAAGCTGAGTACTAAGAAATTGGATGAGCTCTATGAATATGAACAATCGTATGTTCAAACTCGATTTGCTCCTAGTTTGGAAGAGCTGGATAAATTAAGATCTGATGATGTTCCAACTCGCCGGGGGATGTTTGAGCAATTCATCTCAAGATTAAAAGCTGAAGAGAAAAAAGGAACTTTTGTTGGTACCTTCACTGAAAAAGCACGGAATGCAACTTATGACAATCCTATTTCTTCTAACCGTTTAGATTGTTATTTAGAGCAGCACCTAAGACCCTTTGAAGATCAACTAGCACAGGAAAAAGGAGAGCCCATTCAGGCTCTTGCAAGACTGCAAGAAAAACATCGCGAACTGATTGATACCGCAGTGGTAAACTTGAAAGCGCGTTACCCTCAGCTCGACGAGTTGCAAAAAGCCTGGGACTCTCTAATGGATGCTCAGAAAAAAATAGCAGATTTAGAACCCGATTTCGTAAAACATGAAGTCGAGTTTCGAGCCTATTTTCAAGCTGTTGAAACGGCTTTTAAAGTTAAAAAAGTTTTTTTCGAAAAATCGGATGGAACTCCTAGATTTGATTCTTTAAAAGATGCACTGGATGCAATCCAATCGCCTTATGTTTGGAAGACTCTTATTACAAAGTCTCAAAAGGGACCTTTAAAAACAGCGCATGAATACTTTAAGCAACAAGAAAAAGCATTGAAGATAAACGACACTGCGACAACCCTCTTCACCCAAGCGCGTAATGAGATCGATAGAAGAATTCATGAAGCAGAGGTTCAACATAGAGTGCTCCACCAAAACCACGATGAAATCAAATTCATGGTTAAACACTTCTTTGGAGACCTCAATCCAGAAACAAAGACCTTAATCACACCCACAAAAGAAAAAATTCAAAAAAGCATCATCTGCTTGATCCCGCCTCAAATCTCTAAAGAAGCAGTTAAACAAGAAAAAAATTCTGTTTGCAAGGTATTATTTTCATAGGTGTGGTTTGACATGATGCTTGATGTGCGAGACTAGGTCAGGATCTTTTATTTTCCGGCCTGGAGTTTTCATTAAAATTCTGTAGGCTCGATTGAAAAGAATCTTCTTTTCTTCGTCAGAAATTATCTGTCTTTCATGGCAATCTAAAACCAATGAAAAAATAGAGGTCACAGAAGAGCCATAGTCTCCATTCTCATCATCCGCCTCATCTTTATCCCTCGATGCGATCCATTGAATCATTCTATCAAAGAACCCAAGCGCTATTTCCTTTGTTAAGCCACCAGATTTTTTCAATTGAAGCATCTGCCCATTAATCTCATCGGTTGGACATTCGGTTAACTCAGTTGTGACAACTCTTTGGCTTATACTTTGAAATTGCTCTGCTGTAATTACATTTTTTTTTGCAAGGGTTGTACCAAAAAAACGAACCAGACTTTGAGCTTCGTAGTCTGTAGGATGAGTCGTATCGGAAATCCATTCAACAAGTCTTTTGTAATGACGAAGAGCTTGCTTCTTCGAAGCTGGCTGTTGCCGAGCAAGATTTAAAAAACGTGTGACATCAGTTACAGGACTCAAACCTACTTTCATCTGAATCATTCCTAATTTTTGCACTTCTATTTTACACATTCAGATCAATTAAGTAAACATTTTCATTGTTCTGACTGAGTCTTAAATGATAAAGTTTTTAATCGATGGTCCCACAACTAACAGAGAATGTACAATCTGCACTTGCAGCGGCATTTGAAGAGGCTAAAAACCTTCATCAAACAGAAGTCACGCCTCTTCATTTACTAAAAGCTCTTTTTACAGATGCACAAGAGTACTTTTCTACATTTGCACAAGCCCATCACCTCAACCCTCAAGACCTAATCGATAAACTAGAACAACACATCCAAAAACTTCCAACCTACCAAGGAGCTCTGCAGGAACCTTCCCTTTCTAAGGGATTGCAGGCCATTTTCCAAGAAGCTAGCTCGATTGCAAAAAAGTGGAATGACACTTATATTGCAAGCGATCATCTTCTACTTGCTTTTTGGAAAGATGGGATAGAGCCTTTCTTAACCTGGAAAAATAGTTCTCGTCTTTCTCTTCAAGATGTAGAAAATAAAATCAAAGAAATCCGAGGAGATCTGCATATGGATTCACCGACTGCCGAACAAAGCCTGCAAACTTTAGACAAATATTGCAAAAACCTCACAACTCTAGCAAAAGAAGGAAAACTTGACCCCGTCATAGGACGTGATGAAGAGATCCGAAGAGCCATGCAAGTGCTCTCTCGCCGCACAAAAAATAACCCTCTTCTCATCGGAGAGCCCGGTGTTGGAAAAACGGCGATTGCTGAAGGGCTTGCTCAGCGCATCATCCAAGGTGACGTTCCAGATACTCTAAAGGGCAAGCAGCTGTTTGCTCTCGACATGGGAAGCCTTATTGCAGGCACTAAATACCGTGGAGAATTCGAAGAGAGACTAAAAGGCATTTTAAAAGAAGTCGAAAAAAGCGATGGAAATATCATTCTTTTCATTGACGAAGTCCATACGCTTGTAGGAGCGGGCGCCACTGAAGGAGCTATGGATGCGGCTAATCTCTTAAAACCAGCTTTAGCAAGAGGAACACTCCATTGTGTAGGAGCGACAACGCTAGCAGAGTATCAAAAATATATCGAAAAGGATGCTGCCTTAGAGCGAAGATTTCAGCCGATTTTAGTCGAGGAGCCCACTCTTGAAAACGGCATTGCCATTTTAAGAGGCCTTCGAGAAAAATATGAAAACTTCCATGGTGTGCGTATCACAGAAAGCGCCTTGCATGCAGCCGTTTTTTTATCCCATCGCTATATTGCCGATCGGCAGCTGCCTGATAAAGCCATCGACCTCATTGATGAAGCAGCCAGCATGATCCGCATGCAATTGGGAAGTCTTCCACTTCCCATCGATCGCAAAGAACGGGAGCTAGCCTCTCTCATTGTAAAGCAAGAAGCGCTCAAACGAGAAGATACACCGGCCGCTAAAACTGAAATGGACAAACTCAGCAAAGAGATCGCCCATCTGAAAGAAGAACTCGGAGTGCTAAAGAACCGCTGGACTGAAGAGAAAAAAATGATCGAGTCGCTCAAAGAGAAAAAAACAAAGCTTGAGCACTTCAAGTTCCAAGAAGAAGAAGCCGAGCGCGCTGGAGATTATAACAAAGTCGCAGAGATTAGGTTTGGACAGATTCCTAATCTGAAAAAAGAAATCGATGAAGCTCAAAAAAAACTGGGGGAGCAAAAAGATAGGCTTCTGCAAGAAGAAGTCGATGAACCACTCATCGCGCAAATCGTCTCTAAATGGACAGGTGTTCCCGTTCAAAAAATGCTTGAGGGGGAAGCAACAAAGCTTCTCCATTTAGAAAAAACACTGGAAGAGTCTGTTGTCGGTCAACCCTATGCAGTGGCAGCAGTTAGTGAAGCCATCCGAAGATCTAGAGCTGGCCTTAGCGATCCAGGCCGGCCCATTGGCGCCTTTTTATTTGTAGGCCCGACAGGTGTTGGTAAAACAGAGCTTGCAAAAGCGCTAGCGCGGCAGCTGTTTAATCAAGAAGAGGCGATGATCCGCCTGGATATGTCTGAATACATGGAGAAACATACGGTTTCAAAACTGATCGGTTCACCTCCTGGGTATATCGGATATGAAGAAGGAGGACAGCTAACCGAAGCACTCCGACGGCGCCCTTATAGCGTTGTCCTTCTGGATGAAATCGAAAAAGCTCATCCTGATGTTTTTAATATCCTTCTTCAAATCTTCGATGATGGAAGAATCACCGATAGCAAAGGCCGGACAGTTAATTGCAAAAACAGCCTCTTTATTATGACTTCGAACCTGGGCTCTCAAGAGCTTCTAGAGAGCAAAACTACTTCCAAAGAAGAAGTGCTTGCAGTTGTTGAGCCCATTTTAAAGCGGCATTTTAGACCTGAGTTCCTTACTCGTTTAGACGATATTCTTCCCTTCCTTCCCCTTCAAGAAAAAGACATGGAAGCAATCGTTACTCTCCAGCTCAAACACGTCCAAAAAAGATTGAAAGACCGCCACATCCATCTGGAATGGAAAAATGAAGTGCTTAAGCACCTGGCAGAAAAAGGATATGATCCCCTCTACGGCGCAAGACCGCTCAAACGACTCATCCAAAATGAAGTTGTAAATATGCTCTCCTCAGCCTTATTAAAAGGTGCCATTCAGCCAGAACAAACCATTTGCCTAGAAATGAAAGATAAAGCGACAATAAGTTACAAAATTTGATTTATATATGGAGTTTTTATGAGCCTAGAAGCCTATTCTGCATCTTTACCGCTTACCGATTCCTCTCAAAACCCTAATGGACTAAAAAGACATCATTCCACCCTTGCCACAGGCCATAACCTTCAACCTCAAGTCACACTTACAAAGGCCGAAGAATCGATGTCTAAAAGAGTGAAGCAAGCTGTCGAAGACCACAACTTACTTCCGAGCGAACTTCCAACTCCATTCTCTATTCGCTTAACTAACAAGGTGCATTTAGTCCCTTCGGCAAGTTCTCACCAAGGAATGCGACCTGCTAACGAAGACACGCACGTTATGATTACTACTGACTATGGCGATATCTTTGCTGTTTGCGATGGCCACGGTTATGTCAGTCAAAGAAGGTTGAAAGAAGGTCTGCCGCAATCGGGGCAAGAAGCGTCCCAATTTGTAGCTAACAGCATTCAACAAGATCTTTTAAAGATCATCCGTGAATGTAATTTTAATACAAAGCGGGCCTTTAAAATATGGGCTGATAAAGTACAAAACTCTATGCCGCTGATATTTGCAGGATCGACGGCAGTTATCGGTTTTTTCGAAAAAGTCAATCGTTACTTCCATGTTGCAACTATTGGTGATTCTGAAGCACTAGTTTTACGTATGCAAGGTGGAATCATTCAGCCGATCCCCATGTCACCTGAAAATAATTGGGCAACCCCTGCGTGTGTAGAAAGAGCCAAAGAAATTTTTGAGCCTGAGGTTTTTAATGAGTGGGAACAATTACCTGCTAAAATGAGACGCTTTCCACCCAATGCAGGTCTAAATCTCGCCTGTTCGCTGGGTGATCGATTAATGACCTATAATAACAAAGTCGGTGTTTCTCATGAACCTGATTGCTCGCTACTCCAGCTCCATGAAGGAGATCTTATTTTACTTGGATGTGATGGGGTTTTTGATGTTGCAGGAATCCATGAACTTATTGATAAAGTCATAGAGCCTCATTGGAATGACGCTCATGCCAACCTTGCAGATCTCATAGCGCAATATGCTCTCAATGAAAAACATAGCACTGACAATGTAACTGTAATCACAGTACGTGTCAACTCAGAGACAGAACATGTTGAGATCAGGGCTTCTCAAGCAGCCACAGAAGTTGAACAAACTCCACCCCTTTGATCAGAGGTCAAGATTTAGATTCTTTCAAAAACTCTTGGAATTGATCTTGCAGCGACCTTGGAACCACATCTTGAATTCCTGATTTGTCGTACATGAGAAAATAGGTGCAAGCAACCATGATACCCAGTGCTGGACTGAAAAGAGCAATTACCAGCGAGATCCCACACACACCTGCTCTTTTCAAACCAAGCCAACATTTCTGAAGCTGTCTTTTAAATTTTCCAACGGTCACTAAATACAGAGGAATAAAAACAGCCATTTTGCTTAAGGTCCATGTAGCCCATGCTATATCCCCAATGAGCAGCAAGAAAAATAGAACACGAGCGGTCATCGAAGAGAAAAATCGATCCCTTGAGGTCTCGATAGGAGCCACGCTTTCTTCTGTTTCTTTAACGTCTGAGATATCAATAATTGGCATGCTTACTTCCTAAGTTTGTTAATTCCGTTGAGCGCAGCGATTCGGTACCCCTCTGCATATGTCGGATAATTGAACACTTGATCTATAAAATAATCGATCCGGGCATTAAAACTCATCGCAATTTGTCCGATATGTATCACTTCTGTTGCCGCCCTTCCTATGATATGAATCCCTAAAATCTGGTGCGTATCGCGATGAAATAAAATCTTAAAGAGGCCAGGATCATTGCCCACAATCATATTACGAGCAATCTCATAATAATAGGCTCTTCCTACCTCATATTTAAAGTTAAGCTTCTTCAGCTCTTCTTCAGTATAGCCGCAGGATGAGATTTCAGGAATCGTGTAAATTCCTATTGGATAAAACGATGGAAACTCATGTGTCTCTTCCCCAAAAGCGTGACAAGCAGCCAGGCGCCCTTGCTCCATGCTAGTCGATGCTAGTGAAGGTCCACCAATAACATCACCTGCTGCATAAATGTGAGAAGCTTCTGTTTGAAAGACACCATTGACCTGGATATAGCCTTGCTGGCTTATTTTTGCGCCTGATTTTTCAAGTTGAAGCTCCTCAGCATTTGCTTCACGGCCCAGTGCATATAATAACATTTCAGCTTTAAGTTCGGTTCCATCTGTAAACTTAACTTCAGCATGGGTTCCAACACGCCTAATTTCTTTCGGTTCTTTGCGGCCAAGCATCTGAAGACCAAGTGCACCGAGTGCTTTTTGAAGATGAAGTCCGATTTCAACATCTAAACTGGGCAAAAGATGATCTCTCTTATCGACCACGGTTACTTCAGTGCCTAAAGCTGCGAAAAAACTGGCATATTCCGATCCAATGATTCCGCCTCCTAATACTAGTAGCGTCTTTGGTAGGTGATCAATTTTAAGAAGGCGTGTCGAATCCAAAATGACCTCGCTGTCAAAAGGAACATGGAGTGGATTGCGAGGTTTAGATCCCCCAGAAATCAAGAATTTTTCTGACTCAATTTGATAAACTGCCCTTCCCTCTTCATTCAAGACTTCCAAGTGAAAGGGATCCACAAAGCGGGCTGTCCCCTTAACATATTCAATGTGGTTTTTCTCAAATTGTCTTAAGACCAGCTTCCGCTGCTCCTCTAATACAATGTTGAGCCGGTAGTTAAGGTCATTGATGGAAATTGCCTTTTCAGTCCGATTTTTTCCATAGAAGCTCCGCTTATAAAAGTCGGTTAACTCTAAAATGGCTTCCCGCAAGGATTTAGAAGGAATCGTTCCGGAGTTCAATGAGTTTCCTCCAGGATGCTCCTCCTTTTCAATGACAGCGACTTTCCTTCCTAGCTTGGAAGCTTGAATAGCCCCCTTTTGACCTGCAGGACCCGAACCAATGACTGCGAAATCGACTTTAAGATGTTTCATATCAAATTAAAATTTGTATTTACCACCTCACAGATTCTGAAGCAACTATTTTTAATTGAGAGTTATCTATCTCCTTGGTATCCTAAGGCACTAAAAGAGGAATTTTATGCCCAGACAATGTCAAGTAACGGGAAAGATCCCGGTCCGTGGTAAAAGTTATGCAATCCGCGGAATTGCAAAAAAGAAAAAAGGGGTCGGCCTTAAAGTAACAGGCATTAAACGACGCCGTTTTAATCCTAACCTGATGAAAAAACGTTTCTGGCATCCTGAAGAGAAGCGCTTTATCACGATCAACGTGACTGCCCACGGCATGCGCCGGATCGATAAATTAGGTTTTGCTGCTGTCGCCCGCCAAATGCGTGCACGTGGCGAAAAAATCTAAACTTCTCTTTCTTCTCATTAGTTTTACCGCCTTGTATGGATTTTGCATCAAGGCGGCCCTTTCCCCCTCGCTTCCATCCCCTTCAAAGCCCCTTTTGTTCTACTCTAACCAATCAAGAGATGATCTTCGCCTTATTTTAAAGAATAGTTTTAAACGAGCCTCTCAATCTATCGATATTTGGATGTACACGGCAGCCGACAGCCTTCTCTTAAATCAGCTGCAAAAAAAAGCCGAGCAAGGCACAGACATCCATATCCATTACGATAAAAAAGGAGGAACCCCCGCGCTTTCTCACCTGCTTCATCCGCATGCAGTCAAAAGTAAAGGCCTCATGCACAGAAAAATTGTGATTGTAGATGATGCTACCATCTACTTAGGATCGGCTAACATGACAACTTCTTCTCTTCAGCTGCATGATAATTTATCCGTCGGCATCTACGATCCCCAGATGGCAGCCTTTTTAAAAGCGCCGACTGCAAATACTTACACTTTTGATCATGGTATCTTATGGCTGCTCCCTGACTATTTTGCTCTGCACGCGATCAAAGATAAACTCGATGAAGCCCGCTACTCCATTTTTGTAGCTATGTTCACACTGACGCAAACCGACTTAATTGAGGCTCTTATTCGTGCAAAAAACCGAGGCGTAGATGTCAAAGTTGCGCTGGATAGATATACAGCACGCGGCGCCAGCAAAAAAGCTGCAGAGCGTCTAAATGATGCAGGCGTTGAACTTTTTTTCAGCGCAGGTCTTCCTCTGCTTCATCATAAATGGGCCTATATCGACCGTAAAGAGCTCATCCTTGGCTCCACCAATTGGACAGAGTCGGCCTTTCGGAAAAATGACGATCTTCTTCTTTTTTTAAACTCTCTCACCAAATCCCACAAAACCCAAATTGAATCTCTCATCAGGGCAATTGAAATGGAATCGACAAAATGATATAAAATAAAATATGTCACTACTTGCAATGACCTTTTCCCTTTTCTTGCTGATGGACTCTGTTGGAAATGTCCCTCTTTTCATTTCGATATTAAAAAATATCCCACCTGCAAGACAGCTGAAAATTATTTTAAGAGAATTGATTATTGCGCTTTTCGTGATGGTGACCTTTCATTTTTTGGGTGATGTTTTTTTAAATGCACTCCAAATCCAGCAATATGCGGTTTTAGTCTCCGGAGGCATCATCTTATTCCTTCTTTCGCTCAAAATGATTTTTCCGCAAGGGCATGACCCAAATGCAGATATTGGAAAAGATAAAGAGCCTTTCATTGTCCCTCTTGCAATCCCGCTCGTTGCAGGACCTGCTGTTCTTGCAGCGATCATTCTTTATTCAAGACAGCAACCAAATACCTACATCACCATCACTGCTATCTTTTTAGCTTGGGCGATTTCTACTCTCATTCTTCTTTCATCAGCCTTTCTAAACAAAATTCTCGGAATGCGCGGAATCCTTGCCACAGAAAGGCTTATGGGTCTTATTCTAACTATGATGTCGGTGCAGATGTTCTTGGAAGGAATTTCTCAGTTTACTCAGGCGCAATAAGCTGAGCTTTAAGAGTTTTTACTCTGTTTTTCAGTTCATGTGGATGCAGGGGCTTGGGCGGCTGGATCATCCGTAAAAAGACAGAAAGCTTACCTCTAAAATCATGTTCGGGTTTAACAAAAACAACATGCTCATGAAAGTGAGGGACAGTTTGTCCTGCAAGGGAGCCGGTTTTATGATATCGATAGCAAGTATGCTCAGGATAATTCTTAATGAGAGCAGATGCAAACTCGTGCCCTTCGTCAAATTCATCTTGGGTAAGCTCTGTCAGTTTTTCTCGGTGAACTCTCGGCACGATTAAATAGTGAAGGCCTTCTTTTCCAAGTGGAGCATAATTATATAGGACTCGCATATGCTTGCCTTCCCAAATCAATTGTGAGTCAATGACTTCTTTTTTACAAAACGCATCTACAGTGGCGCTTGCAGCACTTTCTTGTGTCTTGAAAGCTTGATCTGATGTCAGATCTTTTGAAGCTTTGAACACCCGAGACCTTTCTTTTTCTGAAAGAGGATAACGCCCAAAAGCCAAAAGAAACACCACTTGCAGCTGTTGTGCCAAACCCCAAGTCCTATCCCAGAGCGAGGTTTTATCCCCAAAAGTCGGAACCATTTCCCAGCCGTTATCGAGGCTCGACTTATAGACCAAATAATTACTAATCCCTTGTTTTTCCCAGAAACGGGCAACTTTTTGCATCATTGCAAAGAGCTCTTTCGAATTTTCTTCCCCTTTTCGATCAATTAAAAGAGAGTGAGACGACAAAGCAGTCTGCGGAATAGAGATTTTCCAATCCGTGCCTTCATCGATGCAATCCACTGACGAAACCATTGACATAGTGCAAGCATTCTACACATTTTGATAAATCGATAAAAGCTTCTCTTTTGTTAATTCTGTTTTATCTTTTACATCTAAAATAATCTTTCCACGGCTGAGAGCGATCACCCGATTTCCGTAGAGGAGTGCATCATCTAAATTGTGAGTTGTCATGATGGAAGTCAGTTGATGATTTGAAATAACTTCATGGGTTAGCTGCATGAGCGCACGTGCCCTTAGAGGGTCCAGCGCGCTTGTGTGCTCATCTAAAAGAAGAAGTGGAGGCAGGCACCAGATGCTCATTGCAAGGCCTAGCGTCTGCCGCTCACCTCCTGAAAGTAAATGAACAGGTTCGTCCAATTTATCTTTCAGGTTAGGATTGTAAGCTCTTAAGACCTCGCCAACTTTTTCTCTGTTTATTTTCCCTTTTTGACTCCGGCTTGCAGCGACCTGGCAATTTTCTAAGACAGTTAAATGCGAAAAAGTCGTTAAGTTTAGATCTTGCGTCAGCGTCACAATCTCTTTTGCACGCTTGTGAATCGAGAGATTGATAAGAGAGACTCCTTTGAATGAAATTTCACCAAGGGTTGGTTTAGTCAGCCCGTTTATCACTTTAATCAGGGAGCTTTTTCCCGAGCCATTGCTTCCTAGTAAAACAATAAAATCTCCTGGAAAAACCTCAAGCGAGATTTCACTCAATATCGCCTCTTCTTTGGAAGGAACCTTCAGATTTAAGTTTTTTATGGTAAGAAGTGTCATGCAATCTTTTCCCGAAGTGTTGCAAAAAATCCGATTAAAGAGATTCCCATCATCATTCGTAAATAGACAGGATCAAGGCCAAAAGAAATCAAACTATTTACCACAAAAAAGTAGATGCAGACTCCAATGAGGCAAAAGAAAAGCTTTAGAGCTTTATCAAAGCGGTGTCTTTGAAAAAAGTAGCTGTAGAGCTGCTCTCCGATGATCACAGTGCCCAGCGCGATCAGAATCATACCGGTCCCCATGCTAATATCTGCATAACCACTGGCTTGGGCCGTCAGCGTTCCACAAAAACCGACAAGCCCGTTGCTCATCGATAAACCGATCATCCGATAAACATGTGATTTTTTAGCAGAGAGATAAAGCAGTGTTGAATTTATACCAAACGCATAAAGCATGAGCCCCAATCGGGATTTCAACAGACAAATAACACCCGCTAAGCTCGCAAAAGAAACGATCGATAAAATCGCAAGTTTTGAGCTCCCCTTCAAAAAAATAGAAGGGTGGTCATAGAGAGAAAGGTTAGGTTTTCCCATGAGTTTGAGTGTGACGGTATTCAATATAAAGACTAGCAGTATCCCTGCAATCAGAGGATTGAGCTGCAGTTTTGACTGCAAAAGACTCACAATCACTCCTGCCATGCCGCCGGCAAGCGTGCCAGCTAGCATTGCTGCATAAGGGCTTACACCCATGTGAATGAGTGTTGCGAAAGTTGCCGCTCCCAAGACAAAGCTTCCATCTGTTGTCAAATCAGGAATTTTTAAGACAACATAACTGATGTAAATTCCTAAACAAAGAGGCAAAAACAGCAAGCTTTGTTCGATGATGTTTATGATCATGGCTTGCCCCTTAGTTCAATCGGATAGCCAAGTTTCGCGGCTGCTTTTTCTAGAGCTGAGACGTCGACTCCTTGTTTTAAACAAGCCTCTTTATTGATAAAGAGAGGAAAAGGTCCTTGCATTGTTTCTACAGCCCGCTCCTTTGCGCCGCTTAAGATCCTTTGGATCATTTGAGCCCCTTGCCGTCCGATGTCAGCCTCTTTAACACCAATGGCAAATGCCCCACCTCCAATAATTGAGCCTTCATCAGACGTCATGACAGGAATCTTAAGCTTTTCAGCTTGGGCAGCCACCGTTTGGATTCCGCTGACAATGAGATGATCTTTTAAGACAAAGATCGTTTGACTATCGCTTGCAATCGCATTTGCGGCTGTATACAGCTCGGTGTGGGATTGCACCATCAGCTTTTGAACGTCGATGCCATTTGCTTTTGCAGCCTGCAGTGTTCTAGGAATTTCAGCAGCAATCTTTTCAGAAGAGCTGTAAAGAAGTGTGATTTTTTTTATTGCAGGAAACGCCTCATGAAGAAAGTTTAACGCTTCTTCCGCCGACAATTGATCTCTTAAACAGGCGGTTTTGCCCTCGATATCTGCTGCTAAACAGACAACATCGCACTCTTTGGCAAGGCTGAGTGTCATTTGCGAAGCGGCAGTCCCAATCGGTACAATGACATCGCAGCGATCTTGGATAAGCTGCTCTATGATGGTTTTTTGGATCGTCGCATCTCCTTGGGCATTCATCACTTTTATGATGGTATTTTTGTCTGAGAGCGTCTCTTTAAGACCACTGACAATATCATTTAAAGCTTGATGCTCCATAGGAACTACAACGCCGATTAATTTCTCCTTACGCTCCTTTGGTGAAACGGTGAAATAAATCACCAGAGCCAATGCAAATACAAAAAATAAAATAATTTTTTTCATAAAAAAATCCTTAATTTGAGTTTAAAAAAGTGAAGAGAGCGTTAGCTACGCCAACGGAAGTTCAGATGCTTTTCCAGGAAAGTCTTTAGAGTCTTGTCGATCACCTTGAGGGCATTAGAGCCCCGTGTAATTTGCGCGATGCTCACCTGATAGGTTTTTGCAAGCTCACGCTGTGTCATTTGACCTTGGCAAAGCTCCTTGATAATCAAATAACGAGAAGCCAGAAGTTCTTTTTCTTCGATAGTAAAAAATAAATTGAATAGACGGTTGAGCTCCTCTGTCGACTTGGCCTTCGAGCACAGCTCTAAAAATTCTTTCCAGCCGGGAGTGTGGGGATCCATCTATTTTCCTTGTATATGTGAAACATTACAACATTACACGGTTATTGTCAATAAGCTTTAAATAAATCCTCTAAACCCACCTCTTGACTCACAATTTCTTTTGAATGCCTTGTTTCCTTCAGCTTACTAGAGGTGATCATAGCCAATGAAATCTGTTTTGACATTTGAGTTTGATTTTCATAGACCTGAATTTTTCTTTTTAAATGCTGAGCATATTCTTTGGTTATGGAAAAAGGAGTTTCTGAGTGCTTGATCTCACAAATGGTAATTAATTCATCAGGACTATCAAAAAGCAAATCGATTTGTGCTCCTACTTCATCTTTCTGGGGCTCTGCAATATATCGCCATGAACCCACTTCAGATCCTGGATCGATTGATAGCGTTTGTCTAATTTGCTCAACGTGTTTACCGCACACTGCCTCAAAAGCAAGTCCTGCCCAGCTTTTCCATGCTGCTGACCGCACTTTAGATAGCCAAAAACTAGAATTTTTGCCTTGGTGGCGAATCGTTCCTATATTTGGTTCTATCCAGTCCAAGTAAAAGAGAATATATTCATCTACGATTTTATAAAAAATTCCCCTCTTTTGATACCCATGAGGAATAAAGCTAAAAATAAACCCTGTTTCCTCTAATTGTTTAAGCCTTTTAACAATCCTTCCGCCCTTCGAAAGGCCTCGCTTACGCATGATCTCCGCTTGACTAACCCCTGATCTATGTTTTGCAATCATACGTATCAACCTAGTGTAAATCTCCGATTTTCCGAAAAGAGAAGAGAATAAAGGCTCAAACTCATCAACAAGGGCTCCATCTTTCTGAAAACAGAGTTCATTCACATATTGCTGAGCTGAAAGACCTCGCTTCATCCTTCTTATTTTTTCTAGGTAATGCGGAATCCCGCCGATAGCCATATAAAGAGCTAGCACCTGGCGCGAATTAAGTGGTTTTTCTAAATACTTTAAATAATCTTTAGTCTCAGCAAGGCTAAAAGGTGTAAGTCTCATTTTTTCTGTAACCCTGTTATATAGCCCTTTTTTATTGTTAATAATTTTTTCAATAATCCAAGAAGCCGAAGAACCACAAATGATCAGCTTTATTCTTCTGTCGTGACTCCAGTATCGATTCCAGTAAAATTCAAGTGCTTGAAGAAGTCTGGAACGCTTTGTGGCCATCCAGGGTAACTCGTCAAAGAAAAGAACAATCCTCTCGGACGGCTTGATTCGTTCCATTGACTTAGTAAGAACCTCAAAACTATCTAACCAATTTTCTTGATTAACAAGAGGCGCACCATCATAAAATGTAATGCCAATTTGCTCTGCAAATTTTTTAAGATGTTCCTCGAGGGTCCCGTCTTGGATTCCTGTCATATGAAAAAACGTACAACGATGCTTATTAAAGAAGTTTTTGATTAAATAAGTTTTGCCTATTCGTCGCCTTCCATAGATAGCCAGAAACTCAGCTTTTTTAGAGTTAAAAACCTGTTCCAGAATTCTTTGTTCATGTTGACGTCCTATAATCTTTTCGGAATTCTTTCTTGCATCGCGAACCATTTTTCCTCCTCTCAAGCAATAAAATACAGTGCCGATTATGATTTTATTATAAGTGGCACTTTCACACAAATTTATATTTTCACATCTACAATTTGTCTATTGAAAGATGGTGCCACTTATAAAATATCCATAAGTGGCACTATCTATTCATACCAGCAAATAGACATTTATAATTCTGGCCTGACTTTTCTCCCTATGAAAAGTACTGTTATGGTACAATACCTCTATGAAAAATTTGAAACTCACCATCGCCTATGAAGGGACCTCTTACCTGGGCTGGCAGAAGACGGAAATGGGTCCTAGTATTGAAGGCGAGCTGCAAAAAGTCTTGGAGCAGATTTTGCAGCATCCTGTGAAGCTGCAGGCAGCCAGCCGCACCGATGCAGGAGTTCATGCTGAAGCCCAAGTTGTCAATTTTTTCACCTCTAAAGAAGTAGTTTTAGATCGGTTGAAAAAAAGCATCAACGGTTTACTTCCTGCAGATATTCGTATTGTGGGGATCGAAATGATGCCAGATGGCTTTCACCCGACCTTGCAGGCAAAAGGGAAAGAATACCACTACTCTATTTGCTATGGACCTACTCAGCTTCCCTTTCACCGAAATTTTTCATGGCATTTTGTCAAACCCCTCGATATAGAGAAGATGAAAGAAGCAGCGTCTTTTTTGATAGGAAAGCACGACTTTTCTGCACTCACGAATGAGAAGCAAGAAGACAATGTGAGAGAAGTGTTTCATATCAAAATCGAGGAAATTGAACCAACCCGCTTACGAATTCGCGTGGCAGGAAACCATTTTCTTTATAAAATGGTTCGCAACATTGTTGGAACAGTTGTTTACGCAGGCTGCGATAGGCTTCTTTTAAATGATATAAGATCTCTTTTAGAAAGCGGCAATCGGTCTTTTGCAGGGATGACAGCTCCGGCACACGGATTAACTTTAAAAAGCGTTTATTATGATTGAGAGAAACGACCCTTGCTGGTGCGGCAGCAAAATTAAGTGGAAAAAATGCCATTATCCGATTGAGCCTGCACACGACTTTAAAATGCTGGCACAAAGCTACAAGAAAAAATACGGAATCTTTCTTAAAACCCCTGCGCAGATTCAAGAGATACGAAGTGCCTGCCACTTAGCTGCAACTATTCTGAAAAAAACCTGCGAGATGGCAAAAGAAGGTGTGACGACAAATGAGTTGAACACTTTTGCCGAAGAGCTTCATAAAAAAGCGGGGGCCATTCCTGCCTCGCTTGGCTACGGAGAGCCTCCATTTCCAAAAGGAATCTGTACCTCTTTAAATGAAGTGATTTGCCATGGAATTCCCGATGATCGTCCCCTGCAAAAAGGAGACATTCTCAATATTGATGTCGCCTGTATATTAAACGGCTATTATGGAGATTGCAGCGCCATGGTGATGATAGGACCTGTGGATGAAGAAAAGAAGCGAGTTGTAGAAGTCTCCAAAGAATGTCTTCGTAGAGCCATCGAAATTTTAAAACCGGGTGTTTTAGTCTCAGATATTGGACAAGTGATTGAAGATTATGCACGGGCTCACAAATGTTCTGTAGTGAACCAATTTGTCGCTCATGGAGTCGGCCTGGAGTTCCATGAACCGCCGCAAATTCCTCATCACTATAACAATCTTTCGATTCCTTTAGCAGAAGGAATGACTTTTACAATCGAGCCGATGATTAATGCCGGTGTTAGATCTGGAGTTATTGACCCAGTGGATCAATGGACCGCCCGGACTTCCGATGGAAAGCCCAGTGCTCAGTGGGAACACACGGTTTTAATCACGAAAGAAGGTCACGAGATTCTAACTTTTTCTTAGTTTCAGAGAGCTGTTTTTTAAGCTGACGATTGATGGTTTCTGTTTGACGCCGCTCCATATCGAATAAATCAGGTTCCATCTTTGAAAGATTGAGTTCATTGAGTTTACGCTCTTTTTGGATGAGCAGCTCCCCTAAAGACTGATTTTCCCCTTTAAGCTTTTCAATTTCCTGTTGATGAACTTCGACTAGTTTCTGATAAGAATTGCACCGCTCTTCCGAACGAATTGCTTTTTGCTGAAGCTTTTGAACTTCATTGTTAAGACCATCGACTGTTTGCGAAGCTTCCGCTTGCAGCTCATCGATACGCATCTGCCACTCTAGTTTTTCATCTGCAGGAACCTGAGATGGCTTTTCAGGCTTGTACAACATCACGATAAGTGCCGATGCAAGTGCAAAACCTCCTCCAAGTGAAACCCAAGAAAGCGTCTCTCTTTGAAGCACGACCCAAATCACGGTTAATACCCCTAAAATGATACCACTCCATCTTAACATTCAATCAATCTCCCTAAAATAGAGCTCATGGTCAAAAAACCCTCTTCAAGCTGTTTAAGTCCAAAACGTTCATTCGGAGCATGGATGTCATCTGAATCTAAACAAACCCCAACCATCGCTACCTCTCCACCTACAGCATCTCTTAAATCAGCTACAAGCGGCACTGTCGCTCCACATAACATTTTTTGGCACGGTTTTCCAAAAACATCAGCATACGCATCCGCGCAAAGACGCGCAAGCTTTGTATGCGGGGAGGTTCTGATTGGTTTACCGCCATGATCATGAGTGATTGAAATTTCGATACCAGGAGGCGCCTCTTTTTTTAGAAATTCTGTGATACACCGAGCAATTTTTTCAGGATCTTGGTTGGGAACAAGACGGCAGGAAATTTTTGTACTAGCCTCGCTCGGAATGACTGTTTTAAAACCAGGGCCTGTATAACCCCCAGAAATACCGTTAATCTCAAGCGTAGGACGAATGGTGTTGGACTCCCATAGAGAGTAGTTTCCTTCTCCTTGAAAAGCCTTGATGCCAAACTGTTTTTTTAAATACTCCAGATCAACATCCTGCATGCATTCTTTAAGCTCCTCTTTTGAGACAGCAATCACATCATCATAAAATCCAGGAATTGCAACCACGCCGCTACTATCCCACAATTTTGCAAGCAGCTGAATGAGCGCGCGGTTAGGATTTAAAGCGATTCCTCCATGAATCCCAGAGTGGAGATCAATCTTGGAATTACTACACTTGACCTCCATTGCTATAATGCCTCTTAGTCCAATGCTGATAGCGGGCGTCTCGGGCGCAGGAAGTCCCATATCTGCAATAAGAAGATAGTCAGCTTTAAGCTGATCTTTTTTTTCTTGAACAGCTTCAAGCGCTCCTGTACTTCCACACTCTTCTTCACCTTCGACAAAAAGTTTGATGTTGAGATTCACTTTTTTACAAAGATCAAAAACAGCTCTTAAAGCTGCAAGCGTGTTAAAACACTGTCCCTTATTGTCAGATGCCCCCCTTGCATAAACGTGTCCGTCTCTCATCTCCGGCTCAAAAGGAGACGACTTCCATTTTTCAATGGGATCTACGGGCTGTACATCGTAGTGATGATAAATAAGAACTGTCGGCCGAGATAGATCAACAACATAAGAGGCAAAAACAACCGGATGGCCTTTTGTTTTCCAAAGATCAACTTTAAAGCCAATGTCTTTGAGATAAGCTCCGACCCACTCAGCCGCTTTTTGAATATCTTTTCGGTAAGCTGGATCAGTACTAATCGAAGGTATTTTTAAAAAAGAGAAATAATCCGTAAAAAGTGTTTTCTCATGGTCCTTGTACCAGGACTTCAATTCCTCTATAGAAGGTCTCGTCATAGCCGATCATCCATGAGAGTGGATGCGCTTTCAACAAGATAGGCAGCCAGAACTGGATCATCCCCCCCAATTGTCATTTCAACTTCCATTTGACCATCTTGAGTGGGCTGTCCGCAGGTAATAAGAACATAACACCGATTATTTTCTGAAAGAGCTTGGGTGATATTTTGACTCTGCTCTTTTTGAGCCCCCGCAAAACATTTCAGCATATCAGACCTCTTGTTCGAGTTGTCAACTTTTCTCTTCAATAATTAAATTCTATGTAAATTCAATATAGAATACATCGCATAGTTTAATATTAAACTGCAATCGCTCTTTTTGATTAAAATTATAGTTTACATCCTTGACCGTTAACATTTTAACGTGTTTAATAGATGAAGATAGAGGAGAATTTATATGGGATTTCTTCGTAGAATTTTTCTGTTTTTTGCAGTGAACGCGCTTGTCATTTTTACAATCTCCCTCATTTTAAGATTGTTCAATGTCCAGCCTTTTCTTAATTCGCACGGCATCAGTTACGGAGATCTTCTTGTCTTCTGTCTCATTTGGGGATTTGGCGGAGCCTTCATCTCTCTTGCGCTCTCCCGTTCCATGGCAAAATGGATGATGGGCGTTAAAGTCCTTGATCCCAACACACGAGACACCCAAGGAAAAGATCTGATCCACGTTGTTTATTCTCTTGCACGAGCTGCCAATCTCCCCGCTATGCCTGAAGTGGGCATCTATGAATCTCCAGAGCTCAACGCTTTTGCAACAGGCCCATCTCGCAAAAGATCGCTTGTCGCTGTCTCTCGCGGCCTCCTGAATAAAATGTCACCCCAAGAGCTCGAAGGGGTTCTTGGCCACGAAATCGCTCACATTGCTAATGGCGACATGGTCACCATGACGCTTGTACAAGGCGTCATAAACGCCTTTGTTATGTTCTTAGCCCGCGTGCTCGCCTTTGCCCTCTCTGGCCTTGGAAACAAAAACAATCAACGCTCTTCTAATGGAACGTATTACATGCTCGTGTTTGTGTTCGAGCTCGTCTTCATGTTCTTAGGCATGCTCGTTATTGCTGCTTACTCTCGCTTCCGTGAGTTCCGCGCAGACCGCGGCGGAGCAAAGCTCGCCGGGAAAAATAGCATGATCTCCGCTCTTGAAGCACTCAAGCGCTCTCAAGAAGTCGTTGATCAAAGGTATGAAAAACCTGCCTTCCAAAGCTTTAAGATTTCCAACCCTAAACGGCATGGAATCAGACAGCTTATCTCCACCCACCCTCCACTCGAGGAGCGGATTGAGAGACTGAAACAGCTTGGATAGGTGTTTTTTTAATATTTTATTCGCAACCCATGACACCTCTGAAAATTCTTTTAAATTTTTTAACTTTTTTGGTATACTACTGGCCCAAAATAGGAGTCCAAGATGGTTAGTGCAATTCGTTCTGCTACAGTAGGTACTTTTAAATGGGGCGTAAGCCTTATAGGTCCTGTTCTAGTCACCCGATGGGCAATAAATAAGTTTGAAGGCCTTGGTGCATTGCATGACTCTTTTCCTTCTGTAAGAAGTGGCATTGTAGGACTTTTTTCATTTGTTCTTCTTCGCAGACTGACAGGTTGCGGCTTGAAAACAGCTCTCTTTGCCTCAAGTGTTATCCCTATTTTAAATGAGATAGGTAGAAGAAAAGGCCCCAGTGGCGGGGGTGGAGGGGTTCAACAGCTTTTCAATCTTGAATCTAGTAAAAAAGATCCTAGAGTCAGAGCGCAAAAAATGGATGAAAGCAAGGAGTTGGTTAACACTTTCGAGTTAGACAATTTCATTAACTATATTATCGATTCACGCAGCAACCCTACTGTTCGTTTTAGAGAGTTAACCGAAGATGTAAAGGAGCAAGTTTGGTCAAATATTTTCTCATCCATGGAAAGATATGCTCAGTACAATCCCTCTCAAAAACTTCCCTTCGTAGGTTATGCAGGAGAGACTCTATCGTTAATAAAAACTGATGAAGATGCTTTGAAATTAGAAGCTAAGAAGGGTGACCGTGTCCAATGGCGTATCAACCTAGATATAAATGCAATCTGCTCAAACAGTCTTCGAACTCAAATGTATATTGAATTATTGATCGCAAAACGCACATTTTTCCAGCAGCATCGTAATAGCTTCTATAGCGCTTTTGCCAGCCTCGTTAGATTCTGCGAACATAATACAATTCAATCTTTTCCGCAGCTTTCTTTATCGATGTTTAACAATGTCTTGGCTCAGCATGATTTAACGTTTTTTGTGCAAACCGAATGTAATGCCAGAGATGGGTATTTCAACAAAACAGCCACATTTACAAAACAGTCAAGCGATCCAAGTAATAGCTTAACTTTAACAGTTGAATGGACAGAATCAGATGATCGGAGCACAACAAGTACTCAGAACTATGAGGTTTCAATCAAGCGCGGCCTTGCATCAGAAAGGAAAACATATACATTTACATTCCAAGATTACGAATGGCATGTGACCTATAATCAAAAAGCCTATGATTTTTTAGAAATTTGTAAACAGTTGGATGACGAGTCAGAATGGAATCTTGAGTTCAACCAACATGATATGAGAGACATTTTTGAGATGATTCAAATGAGTCTTGAATTCTTATACAGCCCTCACACTGTCGTTTTTCATGAAAATTCTACTATCCCTTATCTTACAGATGGAACGCTTATTCCTTACGAAAGGTTGAAACAAATCGCTACCTATACAAATGAAGCTAAAGGACAAAGTGTACTACGCGCTGAAGGAAACAGAGTGCTTTGGGGAAATAGGGTGGTAGAAGAATATTCTGAGCCTGTACAGAGTTTCGATTCAGATAATTCTATGTGGAATCATCTGAGCCATGTATCCCATGAGGAAAACGAGTCTGAAAGCGAAAGTGATAATAACGTTAGAAGAATGAGACGTGACAATCAGCGCAGTGGTGTTAAATTTAATTGGAATTTATTTTCGAATTCCTCAAAGGTGAAAGATTCCTCTGGAAGCGAAGGTGAAAGTGATGGTGATTTTGATGCACTTCAGCGCAGCGAAAGTGGAAGCTACTACGGAAGCTCAGGGAGCGATTCGGAGTAAGGATTAACTTCTAGAAAGCTTGCTCGAAGTCCTCGTCTTTCAATATATTCACTATGCATTATCCACTTTTGCAGCTAGCGGAAATGGCTAGCTGTATTGCTTCAAGCTTTGACACTCTATTTTCCAACCGATCTTGGTATAAGTGACACTTTCTAATTGAGAAGCGCTTTGAAGTGGTCCAGAAGGATGAGTTTATTGTGATCTATCACGAAGACCTCTTGGGGATGGATGATTTCACAGAGGTTTTTTAAGCTTTCGCACTTGAGAACGACAAAGTCCACTTCGTCAAGGGATGAGAGAAGCGAAATGAACTCTTCACTCGGATCTGAGTCTCTGACATAGATGATCAGTTTATTATCGGCCTCTCGTGTGGCAAGCTTGCGGATGCTGCGAAAGAGTGCTGTTGTAATGCCTTGCGTGCTGTGGATACCAAGAACAACGTAGTGTTTATCTTTGAGGGCTTGTTGAAGAGCAAAGAGATGATCTTCATCAAACACTTTATTATCGACGTCAAATTCAAGCAGGCGGGTGGCAAGGTCAGATAGATTGATGCGGGCGCAGCCGAGGCGCTCGATCGCAATGCCTGCGGTAATATTGGCAAGCTGGGCTGCATCGGCAATTTCTAGCTTATTTCCTAAAGCGACACTGACCATGGCAAGCACGGTATCACCGGCACCTGTGACATCTTTAACTTCTTTTGAGCGGACAGGAAAATCAAGCCGCTGTCCTTCACGGGTGAAAAGAGAGATACCTGCTTCTGATCTTGTAATCATGAGAAGATCGATGCTGACCTTTTTAAAAAGCGTCTCTGCGACATGTTCTAGCGAGGCTGTATGGGACATTTTTGCAGCAGCATAGGCCTCATGCAGGTTGGGCTTGAGGACGGTGGCGCCTTGGTATCTTGTAAAGTCATCTCCTTTGGGATCTACGATGACAGGAATACCTCGAGCCTTGGCCATGTCAATCACTGCCATGAGAAGAGAGGGAGATAAAAACCCTTTGCCATAGTCAGAAATGGCTAAAATATCGATTCCATCTAAGAGAAAAGGGAGTCTTTCAACAACGGTTTGTTCGATATTTTCTGGGATGGGAGTAACGGCTTCAAAATCGACTCGAATCACTTGCTGGGCATCTGCAATCAAGCGGTTTTTTACAGGGGTTTGGTAAGGAGTTTGAACGATGAGACCCTCGACGCTCGCGCCTTCGGCACTCAGGGCTTTAACGATGCTCTCTCCTACGATGTCTGCACCTACACGGCCGATCGCGACAACTTGGGCGCCGAGTGAAATTAAATTGAGGACAACGTTTCCAGCTCCCCCAGGACGTCCTTCTTGTTTGAGCACATCAAGTACAGGAACCGGGGCCTCTGGTGAAATCCTTCGGACTTTTCCAGTCGTATAGGTGTCGTACATGAAGTCGCCGATAACAGCGACACGAACTGGATTTAAACGACTAAAAATGCGGCTTAACTTTACCATGCAACGTTCGGGATTAAATGATTGTTTACATAATCATCGACTGCTGTGTCAATGTTAAACCTAAGTTGAAGGGGTCGTCCGTATTTGTTCATTTCGGCACATGTATAATTTTGATATTGAGCAGCGAGCTCTCTTGGCATTTCAATATACTCAATTACAGCTGGTTTATTCAAGGCCTTAAAAACAGCAGTTGCTAGTTCATTCCAGGTGGTGGGCTTTCCCATTCCAATATTAAAAATTCCACCTTGAGTGTTATTTAAAAACTGACACGTCATTTGGACGGCATCTTTGATGTAAATAAAGTCGCGGCATTGTCCACCATCTGCAAACTTCTCGGGCTCGGTGGATTTAAAAAGACGGATAACCCCTTCATTTTGGATTACGGGCACCATTTTAAAAACCATGGAAGCCATGCGTCCTTTGTGAGACTCATTCGGACCAAAGACATTAAAATATTTAAGACCGACAAGCTGACCTAGCACCCCTTCGCGAAGAGCCCATAAGTCAAATAAATGTTTGGACTTTCCGTAAAGGTTCAAAGGCTGCAGCTCTTCTAAAAACTCGTGACTATCTGAAAATCCTTTTGTTCCATCCCCATAGGTTGCAGCAGAGGATGCATAGATAAATCGAATTCCATGCTTGAGACAATATTCAGCCAGTTTTTGTGTATAGAGTGTGTTGTTTTCTTTTAAGAACGCTTCATTTTGCTCTAAAGTATCAGAGCAGGCGCCCAGATGAAAGATAGCGCTGATTTCACTACCGCGTCCTTCTAGCCATGTGTGGAGCTTTTGGATCGGTACCATTTCTTGGTAATGTTTATCTTTTAGATTTTTAACTTTTGCAGGATGATCAAACTGGTCGACTAAAATAAGATTAGAGGTGTGACCCAGGTCGTTTAGATGCCGAACAATCCCGGAACCAATGAGCCCTGCAGCTCCTGTAACGACGATATTTTTTTGATCCATAGGAGAAGAAGATTAGCACAAAGAGCTGGTTTATCCGAATAGATTTTTTCGGATTTGCATCAATTCTAAAGTTGAGTGATGTCTTCGTAATAATCTAGGTTTTTCAAGAGTAACCATCTCTTCTATTTACTTGAGATGTTCTTCACTCTGTGCAAGTCTTATTCTTGCTGTGAAAAATCTTTTTTAACAAATACTAGCAGTGTTTTCATTGGTTATTTTTCTCTCAGCTAATGGAAGTTTTCCCCCTACCAATAACACCTCAAGTTCAAATCGCAGTTTAGTATTAAAGTATGATGCTTCTGACGTTTTCACTAAGCCAATGAACGGTGTATATTCCTCTAAAAACTGCTCCGACAATTTATTTTGAAACTCCTTGTAGGCCTGCTGAGCAAGCCTAATAGCTGTGAAAGGTTCCATTCCTTTGACTTTTCCGTCCAAGCAGAGTTTGTTTGCTTTCTCCTTAACATTTCTCACTATTTCCTCTTCAATGGCTTTCGCAGCATAGCTGAAATTCATCTTATTTAATGAGGTGGTAGCAGTCATACAAACTCTTTTTTAAATTTCTAAGTAATAATTCAGATTGAGAATACCTCTTTTCTGATTTTCTTCCGAAATTCCTGAGCTAGATCATAGTGTTTAAATTTTTTCTCATACTCTTTGAACTGGGGATGGTGGATGCTCCGTTTTCCTCTCTTTCCTCTGACGGGCGGAAAGACGTGATGAAGCGCTTCATGGTAGACAATGTAGGCAACAAAATAGTCTGGGATATGCGGTGCATCCAGGTAGCGGTTGATGCGAATGAGCTCGGATTTAAAATGGTATGATCCTAAAATGATTCTTCTAGGAGCCTGGGATCTTCGTCTTGTGAACCAAGAAATTTTAAGATTGAGTTTTCCTTCGAAATACTCCGTATTGACACGGTATAAAATATCCTCGAGGTGATGATGCTCACCTCGTGGATACAAAATGACTTTACGTCTAAACAATCTAAAAAAATTAGAAATTAATTTGCTGATAGATTTAAAATCTTTGGTTCATTGTTTTGTTGATCGATCAACGTGACTGTAAACTGCGATTGATACTGCTCTGAGGGAACGAAAATAATTTTATTTAGATGTGAATGAGGAGCAATTGTTTGATCACGGGCAGCTTTCATAGAAAAGTCGATATCAAGATTATCATTGGCTTTAGCAGATTTCATACCATCGACAATGGCTGGAATGGCAAAAGGCCAAAGCACTAAGGCGGCAGCGCCATATCCAACAGCTCTTCCGACAGTTGAAGTATGAACCTTATCTGCCACTTCTTCAGATCTAGCAAAAGGCAGGCTCATGCGATTTAAAGAAAAATAATAACTTTTATCTGTATCGTTTTGAATGAAAAGTTGTACAGGTTGATAACCTTCGGCAATCACATCTCGATCAAGATATCTTTTACACTCTGATTTATCAAAAGTTTTGGCAATAGCGACAACTTCTCCTTTACTGTGTGCGAGTGGAGCGGTTTCTAGAGTCAAACTGGACAGCGGCTGCGAGTCGTAACTTGCACAACCTGCAAGTCCGAGACTTAAGCCGAGCAATAATAAGTTCTTTTTCATGTTTTCTCCTTTTTTAGGAGAGCATTCTATAGAGCCGGCAAGAAAAAGACTAGCCCTCTTTTCGAGGGCTTGTCTAAATTAAGCTTTATGCGGCTGGGCCTCTTCGCCTACAACATTGAGTGTGTAAGAGCAAGTGACACCCTCTTTGAGTTTTAGGGTCATAGGGTGCGCGCCAGTGGTTTTAATCGGCTTATTAAGTCCGATATTGCGGCGGTCCATTTGAAGCCCTTCTTTAGCAAAGAGTTCTATAATATCAGCATATCCTACAGAGCCGTACATATTACCTTCTTGATCGACTTTAACAGTCGTTGTAAGGGTAAGGCCTTGCAGTTTAGCTGCGAGCTCTTCAGCTTCTTTACGATCGACATCTGCTTGTTTTGCGCGTTCAGCTTTTAGGCGCTCTTGCATGCGGAGCGTATGCTCGCTTGCAGGAACTGCTTTTTGCTGAGGGAGAAGAAAGTTTCTTGCAAAACCAGGTTTTACAGAAATCACTTCGCCGCTGCGGCCGATATCTTCGACATCTGAGATAAGTAAGTATTGTTGTTTCATCGTATTAACCTCTTAACCTTCAGACACGAATGGCACAAGCGCCATGTAACGTGCTTGTTTGATCGCTTTCACTAGCTTCCGCTGATAACACGCAGAAACACCAGTAATCCGGCGAGGAATGATTTTACCTCGTTCGGTGATGAAGCGGTAAAGCGTCTCGAGATCTTTGTAGTCGATGTGCTTAACTCCCGCTGCAGTAAACGGACAGCTCCGTTTTTTCTTGGGGGCAAAAGGGGATTCCATATTTCTTACTCTGGTAAAGGTTGAAATTCAATTTTTTCTGGGACTTTTGGGGTCCGTGTTGTCATAAAACGAAGGATATCTTCTGTCAGACGGTATTCTCTCCATAGCTTTTCCATCGCATCTGCTGGGATAGAAAAGTAGAACAGAAAGTAATGCCCTTCTCTTTTTTTGTTGATTTCGTACGCAAGCTTCTTGCGTCCTTGATCAAAAATTTTATGTATTTCTCCCCCTTTTTCAGTGATGTTGTTTTTCATCTTGTCGATGAGTTTTTGACAAGCATCGTCTGTTAAAGCGGTCGATAAAATGTACATCCCTTCGTAGAGATGCCCTTTATTCTGGTTTTTCGCCATTTCTAATGACTCCTTAAAATTAACTCTTTTTTGTATTCGCAAGTGTCATGGCTTTTTGCATCCCTAATAGGATCCATGAGTCCAAAACATTTGCGGCGTGGTTAAAAACTTCCGGTAACTTTTGCTCATCTAAGTGCTCAAAAGGCGATAGCACAAATTCGGCTAAGTCTCCTCCTTGAGGATGACCGACGCCTATGCGCAGCCGAGGAAAATCTCGTGATCCAAGATGCTCTTCGATGCTTCTTAAGCCATTGTGTCCACCGTGACTGCCCTCTTCTTTAAGGCGCATCTCCCCTACAGGAAATGCAATATCATCGACGATCACAAGTGTCTTCTCAGAGGGCACTTTAAATGCCTTCATCGCTCGCAAGACAGCTTCGCCGCTGCTGTTCATATAGGTTTGCGGCAAAACGACTCGTACTGCCTCTCCACCTACATGTCCGCTTGCGACCTCTGCTGACATCTTCTCTGCTTTCTTAAACGTCATTGCATGCCGTTTAGCAAAATGCATGGCCGCACGAAATCCGACATTATGCCGAGTCTTTTCATACGCTTTACCTGGATTGCCTAGTCCCACAATTAAATACTCTTTAGTTGCTGCGTTTTGAAACGACAACAACGACTTCATCCATTTTAGCAAGGGGTTTCACTCCTTGAGGAATTGATATGTCGGACAGTTTCTTCGATTGCTTGATCCCAAGATCTTGCACATCAACTAAAAAGTTAGAAGGGATCTGCTTTGGCAGACACTCCACACGCACATGGCGGATGATTTGTCTTAAAAAGCCCCCCAGCTTCACTCCTACGCACTCAGCAATACCAATGCATTGAATTGGTACTTTAACGCTCACAGGGACGTCTTCGAAGAGCTCTTCGAAATCGATGTGAGAGACCTGATAGGTGGTTAATTGATATTGAATATCCTTAATGATGGCACGTCTTTCCTTGCCATCCAGCTTCAAATGAAACACCGTGGTTCCTAGGTGGCCCGGTTTCATTTGTCTTAAAATAGCTCCCATTTCATCACTACTCAAAATCAACTGAAGATTCTGTTGACCTTTTGAGTAAAGAATCGCTGGGATCTTTCCTTCTCGTCGAATCTGCTTGGTGTCGCTTTTTTTTGTTGAAGCGCGCACCTGAACAGTCAATTTCATAGCATACTCCCGCTTAAGTTTAATAATAGCTGTAATTGAGATATTTCTAGATGGACTCTGCGATAGCGCGAGCAAAAAGAGGAGCTACAGAGACAACTTTTACCTTCTTGGATTTGATCCTTAAAGGAACGGTATCTGTTAAAATCATCTTTTCAATCGCACTCTCTTCAAACGCTCCGTTGACGAAAAGACCGTGGGTGGCTGCAGCAAAAATCTTTTTTGCTCCGCAGCTTTTGCACACACGTGCTGCTGTCAACATCGTTTGACCGGTTGAAATCAAATCATCGACCAAAACAACGTTTTGGCCTTTGACATCCCCTGTAAGGGCATGACTTTCAACCCGTTTTGCACTCATGCGACGCTTATCGACAATGCCGTCGGAGGTTTTAAGATCTTTTGCAAGCTGTCTCGCACGCCAAATGCTACCGATGTCGGGCGCTACCATCACACTTTTGCCCCATCCCTCTTTTTGGATCTCCTCTTTTAAAAGAGAATCTCCTGAGAGATGAATCAGCGGGATGTTAAAAAACCCTTCGACCTGCGGTGAATGCAGATCCATCGTCAGCACTTTTGAAGCCCCTGCGGACTCCAGCAGCTGTGCGATGAGCTTTGCAGAGATCGGATCTCCTTCTTTCACACGTCTGTCTTGGCGGGCATACCCAAAGTAGGGCATCACTGCTGCAACAGAGCGCGCTCCGGCTCTTTTCAAAGCATCAATCATGATGAACAATTCCATGAGATAGAGGTTAGGATGTTGTGCGATCGTCTGCAAAACGAAAACATCTTTACCATGGACATTCTCTAAAATTCGAACGCCTATCTCGCCATCTGGAAATGTCTCAATCCGGACTTTCCCCTGCTGAATGCCGCCCTGCTTACTAATTTTACCGGCAAGCTCCGGGTGGGAGCTTCCACTAAATAGCATGCACGACGTCAGTTTCGGCATTGAAAAATCCTAATTTTTAAGAGGCAACGCCTCTAAATGTTGGGGTGGAAGGATTCGAACCCTCGAATGGTGGTACCAAAAACCACTGCCTTACCACTTGGCTACACCCCAATACGTAAGCCGACCAAGATACTCGACAGGCTCATTTTAAATCAATAGCTTGCACTCTACTGATGAGTAAAAAATTTACTATTCTCAAGAGGGAGTGTTGGTCCATATAATGGTTCTCCAAACTTCTAAAGATTTTTGTCTGCAAACAGCGAATCTTTCTTCTTCATTTCTCTGAGCAACATCTCTAAAAAAAAGGCTAACCTGTCTGCATTGCGATGGGACAAATCTAAGTATCGCAAAAGATTGATCCCAAAAAAAGCCAAAAAGGGTTGATTGAGATCCAAAAATTATATTATAAATATTAATCGATTTAATAAATGACGTAACATAAGGAATATTTGGCCCATTTGAAACAATAAATTGACCTATATACCCACCTATTAAAATTTTATATCTATTCGCTTGGACCCAATCCTTCCCCTTCAATAGAACATTTCCGGCGCGGATGATTTTGATCGGGGTATTGTTGATAATAAAGGGAAGAGCTCTTGCTGAGCAAAAATGGACTGTCTGATGGTAAGCTTTACTTCCAGTCTTCCAAAAAAAGTACATGCTAACTGCAGTCACAACCAGTTGCACAACGATATTTCCAAAAAATAACGCAGTTCCCTTGGGAATATGAATCCAGCAAATACGCTTCCACCTAGGATAGAAAGCAGTTTTTTGAGGATGAAGGTTTTGTGCCTCTTGTGTGATCTCGCTAAAGTTGTCTTTAAAATTGCGCTCGAACAAAAGGGTTAATAACTCTTCCCTTTTAGTTGCTTGATTAAATCTGTATCTTTTGCTGCTGGTAGAGACGTTTAAGCTTCGAGCTTCTCGAAGCAAACCTTCAGCTTGCTGCTCGACATCATTAAGAGCAGAGTTGCTGTCTAAAGCATCTTGAACCCACCGACTAAGTGCGGCATTTTCTACACAAGTCCTTAAGATTGGAATTATGAGCCCCATTTCTACTGCACCTCTTGAGCTAATAATACACCTTGTGAAACCAATAGCCACTCCATGAGCTCTTTAGATAGGCCTTCGACTAAAATGGGGGAATTTCTAGGATCGTAGTCATCAAGTAGTTTAAATTCCTCTAAAAAGTTCATACGCCAGTCTTGATCTATTTGATTTGAGATAACCGGATCCAAGTTACTTAGGTTACGTTCAATTACGCTAGAATCTCTCATTCGTAACACATTACTTATGCGAAGAATCTTGTCTCTGTGGCTGCAAGCTTCTTTCCAGCTGACATAAACTTGACCCTCAACAATCACACTTTTCATAAGCTGAAATAAATTCTCGCCTAGATTTGCTTGAGAGCAGCTGAACAATATCCTGTTTTTTATTTCGGAATAAACTCCTTTTTTCCTAACCCACGCTTCTGCTTCATCTTCACACAGCAGCTCTTGAACAAAATCGTCCCACCCAGCTTCATAACTAGGAAGCTCTATTCGATTGTCTCTTAAATGAGCACTCAAATCAATTAACAGTTGCAGGTCGTTTGCAAGACCAGAATCCCCCGCTTCCTCCAATATTATAGATTGAACCTTACTCAAGGACGCTTGTAATGCTTGCTGCCTTCCAACAAGGTCCCACTCTCCTATCTGGTCCATGATCCAATCGGTGATTTTTTCTCGAAATCTCTGTGAATGCTTCACTTCCTCTTGCACGGTTTCAATAATGCAATCGACTGTGTATTTTTCAAAAAATGATGCAAGAAACCTAGATCTATCAAACGAAGTACTTAAGTGTTCAATGATATTTTTCGTGCCGGGTAGAGCCAATACTTGACCAAGATTTGCCATGTAATTAGCATAGTTATGGGTACTAGGACCTAGCTTTGTCTGTATCTCTTCTTTGGCAATGGCGAGTCGTTTACGAGCCAAAACTTCAACAAGGTGATCTTGTAGCGTCTCTCCTTGGATTGCGGTGTCGCCACGAAACATTTGGTAAACTTCCATCGCTTCACCCATATAACGAGCGCCGCAGTGTTTTCCGGCAATGGCTAAATCGATTGCAATACGCGCTCTATCTTCAAGCAAGCCCTTATATTTTTCTAGGTCTTCACCTTTATAAGGACTATCGCCATGCTTATTTTTAAAATCTGCAATACGCTGATTGCTTTCATGGATTGAAAAACGAACGGCATCTTCAATTTGCTGATAAAAAGCATGGAGCCGCGGCGTGTCGTGGGCAGATGGTGTTCCTAAAAAGGCAACCCTTCCATTCACATTGCGGGTAAATGCCTCTAGACCTTCTCGTAACTCTTCTTTTGTGTATGTCTTTTGCTCTTCTTTCCTGCTCGATTCAGACATATAACCGGGAGCTTCTTGATCATCAAAGTTGATTTCATCATAAATCTGGAGTAAATTATCCACTGTCACATTTTGAGCAACACCGCTGACATCAATACTGATCTCTTCCGTTCGAATATGAGCAACGTTGATTTCTCCTCCTGAATACTTGCTTAAAAACTCGTGGGATTGAGGGTAGGCTTTATGGATGAATAGACGGAGCGTTGTTGTGGCTACGCACCACCCCAAGTTCAAAACCCAAAAGGCTGCTTTGAAAACAACTAAATAACCATTCTCGGGAAACTTAAACCCCTTACCATAGTATCCTAGAACAATTTGTTTGAAAGAAGCGCCCGAGTAACTCAGCGTAATAAAAACGGCTTCTCCAAATGCCTTAAACAATAAGGCAACGAGTTTAAGAGATCGAAAAGCAACACCGGAAGCTGTCAACGTTTCTTGGACCTTTTCAGCCTGTCTGTACTTCCTAAAGTCTACAGAAAACAGTGGATCTTGAATGAAAGTAATTGTCATGCAAACATTTTATCCAGCTTGCCTGAAAAAAAACAATTGAAACTTAAGCCTTAAAAGCCTTTTTGATCATTTGGCGGTGGACGAAGAGATATTCACAGCCGGAATAGAGCGTATAAGCAGCGGCAAGACCTGCAGCCATATAGCTCATTTGTTGAAACGATTCTAGGGAAAGACATCCGTTTGTGTAAGGAATCATTAGAATTAAAATAAAAAATGTGACAACAGCTTGCACAATTGCTTTGATCTTGCCGCTAGCTCTTGCTGCAAGTGGTATTCCCTGCAGGGCGCAGAGCGATCTCAGTGTGTTAACAAGAGAGTCTCTCCAGAAAAAGACAAGTACGATCATGAGAGGGAGCTGGAGATCGCCTTGGGTAAATGCAAAGAACACTGAAAGACGGAAAAAGCTATCGGCCATCGGATCGAGGACTTTGCCAAGGCTTGTGACTTGATTTCTTTTGCGTGCGAAGAACCCATCAAAAATATCGGTAAGCTCGCATAAAGCGACGATGACAAGTAGTAAATAAGGAAGGACAGCCCCGGATACACCCCAACTATCTGAAAAGAGGTAGAGCGCCACAAACAGTGGACTCATCACGACACGGAAAAAAGTAAGGACTAGTGGTAATCGCATCTGAAGAATACGTATACAAAGAGTCAGGAATTAATTGTAGTCATTTTTTTCCACTAGCGCAAGCTGACCACAAGCTGCAGCGATATCTTTCCCCTTGGTGTAGCGCCATGTTGTGGGTATTTTGGCATCTACTAATATTTCTCTAAATTGTTCAATCGATTCTTTGGAAGGACGGTTGAGGCGGAGTCCTTCCACTGGATTGTATGGAATGAGGTTAACCGTACAAGGATGCCCTTTGACAAGCTTTGCGAGCTCTTCGGCATGCTGAGGTTGATCATTGAGCCCTTCCATCAGCGTGTATTCATACGTAATGTCTCTTCCTGATTTTTGCGCAAAATAAAGCATCGCATCCAAAAGATCTGGCAGCAAGTATTTGCGTGCATACGGAATGATCTTTTTTCTGAGCTCTTGATTAGGTGCGTGCAGTGAAAGCACTAAGTGAACGCTTAAATCTTCTTCGGCAAAACGAACAATTTGCTCGACAATTCCAACAGTTGATACTGTTACCTTTCTCTGAGAAATCCCTAAGCCTTTAGGATCAATGATGCATCTAATTGCTTGTAAAACGTTGTCGTAGTTCTCAAACGGCTCGCCCATTCCCATGAAAACGATATGACAGACTTTTTCCCCGATCTTCGATAAGTAGTGATCAATTAAAATGATTTGCTCAAGGATTTCTGCAGGCTCTAAATTTCTCATCAACCCTTTTTTACCCGATGCGCAAAAAGCACATCTGGCTGGACACCCCACTTGAGATGAGACGCAAACCGTCCTTCGATCAGGCGCCCTTATCAAAACAGATTCAACGAGGTTGCCATCGGTCAGCTCCCAAAGAAATTTGGTGGTTTCTCCATCAGATGAATCGGCGACTTTTTTAAGTTTGAGGCTGTGAAGAAAAAATGCTTCAGATAGTTTTTGGCGAAGCTCTTTGGAGAGATTCGACATTTGATCCCAGGACTCTACCTTCTTTTGAAAGAGCCATTCAAATATTTGCTTAGCGTGAAACGGCTTCTCCCGGCGCTCTTTGAGCCACTCTGCGAGCTCGGCTTCTGTTAAATTATAGATTTTTTTCAAAGGGAGGTCGAGAGTTGAGAGTTAAAAAAATTTATTACAATCATCCGAATCTGATGGGCCTGTTTATTCAACTCTTCATTTTCATGAATGGTATCGCGTAAGTTGTTCATCGCATGTTTTCCAACCTGGGGAATGATGGGTAAAAATTCCATTGACTACCTCTAATTTTGAGAAACATTTTACCTTTCCTAATGAAAAAATTCAATCGATTAAGGGCCTGTCACCAAATAAGTATTTCATTTGGTGGCCTTAGAAGGCTTCAGATGCGAATGATCGCGACGAGGGGTATATTTCTCAATCTCCCCAAGGAGCGATCGTTTGTAGATGAAGTGTTATAATGGCCGCAAAATGAAATACTTATTTGGTGACAGGCCCTAAGTTCTTTATTTAATTTTAAATAGAGACGTGAAAT
>JACCDZ010616086.1_pt1 | contig 96035 bp, 87 predicted proteins | sample 7449551 | NCBI WGS metagenome assembly JACCDZ01 (sample SAMN15323452, study PRJNA562643) | freshwater metagenome | isolation source: river surface water | place: USA:Blue River Watershed | collected 2017-08-18
AATGTAAAAATTGGGAATAATGTTAAAATTTATCCTAATAGTTTCATTGGCGACAATGTAATTATTGGCGATAATTGTGTTTTCTTTGCAGGTGTTAGAATTTATTCGGAAACGGAAATTGGAAATAATGTAACTATTCATTCTGGAACTATTATTGGTTCAGATGGTTTTGGTTTCGCACCACAAGAAGATGGAACGTATGCAAAAATTCCACAAATTGGTAATGTAATTATTGAAGATCATGTGGAAGTTGGTTCTTGTTCAACAGTAGATAGAGCTACATTAGGTTCTACAATTATTAGAAAAGGAGCAAAACTAGATAATCAAATTCAAGTTGCTCACAATGTAGAAATTGGTGAAAATACGGTAATTGCCTCGCAAACTGGTATTGCTGGTTCTACAAAAATTGGTAAAAATTGCATGATTGGCGGTCAAGTTGGAATCGTGGGGCATATTACAATTGGAAATAATGTAAAAATACAAGCACAATCTGGAATTGGTAAAAGTTTAAAAGATGGCGAAGTGGTTCAGGGAAGTCCTGCCTTTAATTATGGTGATTTCGCAAAATCATTCGTGCATTTTAAAAATTTACCGAAAATTGTAAAAGAAATAGAGGAATTAAAAAAGGATAATAAATAAAATCATGTTAAAACAAACGACTTTAAAAAGCGAAATTTCATTAACAGGTGTAGGTTTACATACTGGTCAGGAAGTAACAATGACTTTTAAACCCGCACCAGTAAATAACGGATTTACATTTGTAAGAATCGATTTAGAGGGTGCTCCAATTATTGAAGCAGATGCTAATTATGTAGTAAATACACAACGCGGAACTAATTTAGAAAAGTTAGGCGTAATGATACAAACTCCGGAGCATGTTTTAGCTGCTTTAGTTGGTTGTGATTTAGACAATGTAATTATCGAATTGAATTCCTCTGAATTACCTATCATGGATGGTTCTTCAAAGTATTTTGTAGAAGTATTAGAAAAAGTAGGTTCTGTTGAACAAGAAGCGGAAAGAAAAGTATATGTGGTAAAAGATGTAATTTCTTATCTAGATGAAACTACAGGAAGTGAAATTACAATTATTCCAAGTGATAGCTATTCTGTTACTGCGATGGTAGATTTCGGTACAAAAGTCTTAGGAACTCAAAATGCTAATATGAAAAGTATTTCTGATTTTAAATCGGAAATCTCAGCTTGTAGAACATTTAGTTTTTTACATGAATTAGAATCACTTTTAAATAACGGTTTAATTAAAGGTGGTGATTTAAATAACGCTATCGTTTATGTAGATAAAGAAATTTCTGCAGAAACTATGACAAGTTTAAAGAAAGCTTTTAATAAAGAATCTATTTCAGTTACTGAAAATGGAATATTAGATAATTTAACTTTGCATTTTCCAAACGAAGCAGCACGTCATAAATTACTAGATATTGTGGGTGATTTATCTTTAATAGGAACAAGAATCCAAGGAAAAGTTATCGCAAATAAACCGGGTCATTTTGTAAATACTCAATTTGCAAAGAAACTATCAAAAATTATTAAACTAGAAGAAAAAAATAATATTCCAGTTTACGATTTACACAAAGAACCTGTTTTAGATATTCACGGAATTATGGATTTGTTACCACACAGACCACCATTCTTGTTAGTAGATAAAATTTTAGAATTGTCTGATTCTCATGTAGTAGGATTGAAAAATGTTACGATGAACGAACCATTCTTCGTAGGACATTTTCCAGGTGCACCAGTTATGCCTGGAGTTTTACAAATTGAAGCGATGGCACAAACTGGAGGAATCTTAATTTTAAGTACAGTTCCAGATCCAGAAAATTACCTTACATTTTTTATGAAAATAGACAATGTGAAATTCAAACAAAAAGTTTTACCAGGAGATACTTTAGTGTTTAAATGTGAATTGATTACTCCAATTAGAAGAGGAATTTGTCACATGCAAGCCTATGCTTATGCAAACGGAAAATTAGTTTCAGAAGCAGAATTAATGGCGCAAATTGTAAAAGTTAAAAACGATTAATTATGAACCAACCCTTAGCATACGTACATCCGGGAGCAAAAATTGCAAGAAATGTAGTTATCGATCCTTTTACAACTATCCATAATAATGTAGAAATTGGCGAAGGAACCTGGATAGGTTCTAACGTAACGATTATGGAAGGTGCTCGAATTGGTAAAAATTGTAATATTTTCCCAGGAGCAGTAATTTCTGCCGTACCACAAGATTTAAAATTTGGTGGAGAAGATTCATTAACCGTAGTTGGAGATAATACAACAATCAGAGAATGTGTAACCATAAATAGAGGTACAATTGCTTCCGGAAAAACAGTTGTTGGAAACAATTGCTTAATTATGGCAACAGCTCACATTGCACACGATTGTGTTATTGGTGATAATGCAATTATTGTAAATGGTGTAGCCTTAGCTGGTCACGTTACAGTTGGGCAATACGCTGTAATTGGTGGATTAGCTGCAGTACATCAGTTTATTTCAATTGGAGATCATGCTATGGTTTCTGGTGGAAGTTTGGTACGTAAAGATGTACCACCTTTTTCTAAAGCAGCAAAAGAACCTTTATCTTATGTAGGAATCAACTCAGTTGGTTTGAGAAGAAGAGGTTTCTCAACAGAAAAAATAAGACAAATTCAAGATATTTACCGAATTCTATACCAAAAAAACTACAATACTTCTCAAGCAATGAGTATTATTGAAGCTGAAATGGAAGCCACTCCAGAAAGAGATGAGATTTTAGATTTTATCCGAAATTCTTCTCGTGGTATTATGAAAGGGTATACTGGAAGCGTATAAATAATAAAAAACAAAAATAAAACAAACAAAATGGCAAGTACATCAGATATTAGAAATGGTTTATGTATAAAATTTAACCACGATATTTATAAAATTATTGAATTCTTACACGTTAAACCAGGAAAAGGTCCAGCTTTTGTAAGAACTAAATTAAAATCATTAACAAACGGGAAAGTATTAGATAATACGTTTTCGGCAGGTCATAAAATTGATGTAGTTCGTGTAGAAACGCAAACTTACCAGTTTTTATATCCAGAAGGTGATGATTTCCACTTCATGAATATCGAATCTTTTGAACAAATTACTTTAAATAGAAATATTTTAGATGCTCCAGATTTATTAAAAGAAGGAGAAAATGTATTGATTCAAATTAATACAGAAACAGATTTACCTCTTTCAGTAGATATGGCTGCTTCTGTAATTTTAGAAGTAACTTATACAGAGCCAGGTTTAAAAGGAAATACAGCTACAAATGCAACTAAACCTGCAACGGTTGAAACGGGTGCTACAGTAAACGTTCCATTATTTATCAACGAAGGAGATAAAATCAAAATTGATACAGCTTCTGGAAAATACATGGAAAGAGTATAAATTAAGTATTTTGCGTTCAGTTTTTAGTAATCTGTAGAAAACTATTAACTGAATTTTAAACTAAGTAAATGAAATTTAACAAAACATACACCTTAAAACAAATTGCTGAAATCATCAATTCTAAATATATTGGAACTGATGATTTTCCAGTTCTTGGTATGAATGAAATTCATGTGGTGGAACCAGGTGATATTGTTTTTGTAGATCATCCAAAATATTACGACAAAGCTTTACAATCTGCGGCTACAATCGTATTGATTAATAAAGAAGTAGAATGTCCGCAAGGTAAAGCATTATTAATTTCTGATGATCCTTTCAGAGATTTTAACGTGTTAACCAAACATTTTAGCCCATTTCAATTTTCGAATGTAGCTATTTCCAATTCAGCAAAAATCGGAGAAGGAACCGTAATTCAGCCAAATTGTTTTGTTGGACATAACGTTCAAATTGGAAAAAATTGCTTAATTCATTCAAATGTTTCCATTTACGACAATACTATAATAGGTGATAATGTAGTTATTCATGCTGGAACTATTTTAGGAGCCGATGCTTTTTATTACAAAAAACGTCCTGAGGGTTTTGATCAATTACTTTCTGGTGGGCGAGTAGTGATTGAAAATAACGTTGGAATTGGAGCGCTTTGTACAATCGATAAAGGCGTTACAGGAGATACAACTATTGGCGAAGGAACTAAAATTGACAATCAAGTTCATGTTGGGCACGATACTGTAATTGGTAAAAAATGCTTAATCGCTTCTCAAACCGGAATTGCTGGTTGTGTAGTTATTGAAGATGAAGTTACACTTTGGGGACAAGTTGGAACTACAAGCGGAATTACAATTGGTGCAAAAGCCGTAATTATGGGTCAAACTGGCGTAACCAAATCTGTGGAAGGTGGAAAATCGTATTTTGGAACTCCAATTGAAGAATCTAGAGAAAAATTAAAACAACTGGCAAACATCAAACGTATTCCAGAAATCATAGAAAAACTAAAATAATGACTCCAAAAGAAATTGTACAAGAATTATATGCTAACGATGGTTTAAGAAACATAGATTTCTTAAATAAAATACTTCACGATAATGCACTTTTAGAATGGCACAGTTCTGAAGGCTTATTAGTAAAGGATAAAAATGCATTGTTAGAATTAGCTGCAGAATTGAAAAATAATTTTTCTATTTTTAGTTCTGATATTTTGCATTTAGTAGCTGAAAATAATTTAGTATCAATTGCTTTTAATCATTTTGGAGCGAGTATCGAAAATCAAAAAGATTTGATTTTAATTGGAAGATTTATCACAATATGGGAATTTGAAAATGATAAAATCATCAAAGGATACCAAATTAGCAAACCTATCTAAAAAAAAGTATAAAAAAATTAATTTATTACTGGCAAAAAACTTATTTTTGCTCAACTTTTAAAAAACAAATAACATCATGAGTGTTTTAGTAAATAAAAATTCAAAAATTATAGTTCAAGGATTTACAGGAAGTGAAGGAACTTTTCACGCTTCTCAAATGATTGAATATGGTACAAACGTAGTTGGTGGAGTTACTCCAGGTAAAGGTGGTACTTTACATTTAGACAGACCTGTTTTCAATACAGTAAAAGATGCTGTAAAGACTGCTGGTGCTGATACTTCAATTATTTTTGTTCCACCAGCATTTGCTGCAGATGCTATTATGGAAGCTGCTGACGCAGGTATTAAAGTAATTATTTGTATTACTGAAGGAATTCCAGTTGCAGATATGATTAAAGCGTATGACTTTATCCAAGGTAAAGATTGTCGTTTAGTTGGTCCAAACTGTCCAGGTGTTATTACTCCAGGTGAAGCTAAAGTTGGTATTATGCCAGGTTTCGTTTTCAAAAAAGGAAATGTAGGTATTGTTTCTAAATCAGGAACTTTAACTTATGAAGCTGCTGATCAAGTTGTAAAACAAGGTTTAGGTATCACAACTGCTATTGGTATTGGTGGAGATCCAATTATTGGAACTACTACAAAACAAGCTGTTGAATTATTAATGAACGATCCAGAAACAGAATGTATCATTATGATTGGTGAAATTGGTGGTCAATTAGAAGCTGATGCGGCTAAATGGGTAAAAGCTGATGGAAACCGTAAACCAGTTGTTGGATTTATCGCTGGAGAAACTGCTCCTAAAGGTAGAACAATGGGGCACGCAGGTGCAATTGTTGGTGGTGCAGATGATACTGCTGAAGCAAAAAAACGTATCATGAGAGAATGTGGTATTCACGTAGTAGATTCTCCTGCTGAAATCGGTAAAAAAGTAAAAGAAATTATGGGATAATTTCCTGTAAATAAAATACATACTAATAAAAGCTCCTTTTTTATGGAGCTTTTATTAATTATATTAATCAAGTTCACTTAGCGCCTTAATGTCTTCGTGGCAAATCAAAAAAGAATGGAAAAAGAATTAAAAAAATACAAATCAACGAATAGTTTTTTATTTACAACCGATTTAAATTTAGAAGAAGTTTGTAACGCTCCAGATGGTGTAAGTGGTGTTTTCTTAGTGTACGATACTACTAATGAAGCCAAAGAACTTATCATGGTTGGTTCAACTGGAACAGTACAAAACGACGGAACTTTAAAAGTAAAAAGTGGTGGATTATACGACAAAATCGTAAACGGACATCAATTTGCGAAAACAGGAAGAAAATATTCTTGGCCAGCGCAAATGAAAAAAGAAGAAATAGAATCTTTAGAAGTAGTTTGGTATGAAACTTTTACTGAGAAAGTTAAAGGTATTCCAACTTTCGTAGAAGCTACAGTTTTACAAAGTTATTTAGATGAAAATGGTACGCTTCCAAAATGGAATGTTGCTTTTTAAGAAAAATTATGCATAAAAAAATCCCGTTCCGATTATTCGGAACGGGATTTTTTATTTTTAATTAAAAGGGTTTGACCACTTCGAATTCGTATAAACATCAGTTCCAGAAAGTGTTCTTAAAAACGCAATTACGGCGTTTACTTCTGTCGCAGTTAAATTCAATTGCTGACCATTTCCACCAGGTGTCAATCTTGGATCTAAATTGGTATTTCCTGGAGCAATGTTAATTGTACCGTAATGTCCAATTGCTGCTTGTAGATTGGTAATTACACCCGTATGCATCATTGGTCCATTTACAGTTCCATCTACTCTAACTAAATCTCTTAATGAAGGAGCTCTAGTGTTTGTAATATCAATTCCAATTCCAGAAATTGTTCCAATAATACCATTGTTTTTAGTATTTGGGTCAATATCAAATTCGGGAGCTCTATGACAACCTGCACATCCAATTCCTCCACCAGTTCGAATGCCTGAAGCATTAAATGTAGGTGGGGCTAAAAATAAATTTTTTCCTTGATTTTCTTGAGCAGTAAAATTTGAGAATGGCGCACCATCATTAGGTGCAGTAGCTCTTCCAATATCATATTTAGAATCGAAAGATTGAATGCTTCTTATAAATTGTGCTAAGGCGAATTGGATTTTAGTTTCTGTGATTTCTTCCGAACCATATACAAATTTGAATAACTCTTTGTAGTAATCAATCGCACTTAATTTAGTGATTAAATCATTGAAAGATAAATCGCCACCTAATCCGCTAAAGCCCATTTCTCCATGGTCTTTAATAGGCATGGTAGTTTGAATTTCTAAACTAGCAGCTCTTTCATCCCAAAAGAATTTTGATTCAGTGGCAAATCGAGTATTAATCAATCGCATAGAATGTCTTCCTGTTGTTCCATTTACACCTGTACTAGAAACAGAATTATCACTAAAAGCAACTTCTTGTTTGTGACAACTCGAACAAGAAACGGTGTTGTCAGCAGACATTTTTTTATCATAAAACAAAACTCTTCCTAAAGTAGCTCCTTTATCTGTAATTGAATTTAAGCCACTATTGTCTTTTGTAATGTATGAAGGAATGGTTTGATTAGCATAATTCGCTAAATTATTTAAATCCACAGAACTTCCAAACTCGGCTTCAACAGCAGGGTATGAGGCAGTAATATTAGTGTAATTCCCTTCGTCATTATCATTACAAGACGATAATGTAACTACAATTGCGCAGAATTGTAAAATTTTAGTTAATTTCATAAAAACAAGTTTAGGTTGGTAAGGTTTAGACTTACAAAAAACAAAAAGGTTTAATGGTAAAGAAGTTTTTATTACTTTAAATTATTATTATATTTGACTTTTATTAGAAATTAAAATTTTAAAATAGTATTAAAATGAAATTATTAGAAGGTAAGGTTGCTATTATTACGGGTGCTAGTAGAGGAATTGGAAGTGGAATTGCTAAAGTTTTTGCACAAAATGGAGCAAATGTTGCATTTACATATAGTTCTTCTGCAGAATCTGCATTAGCTTTAGAAAATGAATTAAACGCATTAGGAATTAAATCTAAAGGATACAAATCAAATGCTGCTGATTTCAACGAAGCGCAAAAGTTAGTAGATGATGTAATGGCTGATTTTGGAAATATCGATATTTTAATTAACAATGCCGGAATTACAAAAGATAATTTATTAATGCGTATGTCTGAAGAAGATTTTGACGCCGTAATGAATATCAATTTAAAATCGGTATTTAATATGACAAAAGCTGTTCAGAAGATTATGTTGAAAAACCGTAAAGGTTCTATCGTAAATATGAGTTCTGTAGTTGGAGTGAAAGGAAACGCAGGTCAAGCAAACTATGCTGCTTCTAAAGCAGGTATGATTGGTTTTACAAAATCTATCGCTTTAGAATTAGGTTCTCGTAACATTCGTTGTAATGCTATCGCTCCTGGTTTTATCGAAACGGAAATGACTGCAAAATTAAACGAAGATGTAGTTAAAGGTTGGAGAGAATCTATTCCATTAAAACGTGGTGGTTCACCAGAAGATGTAGCTAATGTTTGTGTGTTCTTAAGTTCTGATATGAGTGCTTATGTAACTGGACAAGTAATTAACGTTGATGGTGGAATGTTAACTTAAAAAAGTTTATAGTCGCAGTTTTTAGTTGTCAGATTGTACTGAGACTATTAACGGAGACAGGATACTAAAAATATAAAAAATGACAACAAGCACCATTCTTTTAATACTACTTTCAGTTATTATTTCTGGAGCTTTTGCATTTTATCAATATTTATTTAAAGCCGATAACCAAAACAAAACAAATTGGTTATTGGCTTTTTTACGTTTTATTTCGGTGTTTTCATTGCTTTTATTGTTGATTAATCCTGTAATTTCAAGAAAATCAATCGAAACGAACAAAATTCCTTTAGCGATAGTTGCTGATAATTCTCGCTCAATTACTGAATTAAAAGCAACTGATTTAGAAAAACAATTAGTAGAGAAATTGAATTCGAATTCAGATCTAAAAGATAAATTCGAAATTCAGAATTATACATTTGATGAAGATTTTTATTCTGGAAAACCTTTAGATTTAAAAGGAAATCAATCTAATATCGATAATGTTGCTGCGAATTTAAAACAATTACATAAAAATACTTTTTACCCTATAGTTTTATTGACGGATGGAAATCAGACTGTTGGTAATGATTATGTATATAGTTTTCAAGAAACTGCGAGTGTTTTTCCACTTGTTTTAGGTGATACAACAACTACATTCGATTTAAAAATCAATCAGCTTAACGCGAATAAATATGCGTTTCTAAAGAATAAATTTCCAGTTGAAGTGTTCTTACAATATAATGGAAATAAAGCTATTTCGGCTAATTTTTCAATTGAAAAGAATGGGAAGAAAATTACAACTCAATCTGTAAAATTCGATAAAAAGAATAAAGTTCAGTCTGTACAGATTTTATTAGAAGCGGATAGAGTAGGATTACAAAAATATAAAGCGGTGATTTCTTCTTCAACGAAAGAAAAAAACACCTACAATAATATCAAAAATTTTGCAGTTGAAGTAATCGACCAACGCAAAGAAATCGCTATTATCTCAGATATTTCTCATCCTGATTTAGGAGCTTTAAAACGCGCTATAGAATCTAATGCACAACGTAAAGTAACTTTACTTAAAACTATTTCAATCAATGATTTAAATAAATATAATTTATTGGTTTTATATCAGCCAACAGCTTCTTTTAGAAAGGTTTTTGACGCGAATAAAAACTTAAGAATAAATACATTTATTATTACTGGAATGTCAACGGATTTCAATTTATTAAACCAAATGCAATCCGATTTAGATTTTAAATTAACGAATAAAAAAGAAGATTTTACATCATCATTTTTAGTTGGTTTTAATCTTTTTGCACAAAACGACATTCAGTTTGCACAATTTCCACCCTTGGAAAATCCTTTCGGAAAAATTACAGAAAAGTCAAGTGTAAATACTTTATTAACTGCAAAAGTAAATGGAATTGAAATTGGAAATCCAATCTTAACTTTTTCAGAAAAAGGAAATAGTAGAAGTGCCTATTTATTAGGTGAAAACTCTTGGAAATGGAGAATGGAAAGTCATGTGATGAATCAATCTTATGAGAAATATGATCAGTTTATTGATAAGATAATTCAGTATTTATCTACAAATTCGGCTAAAAAATCGCTTTTAGTAGAACACGAAAGTTTTTACAATTCAGGAGAAACTATTGAAATTTTCGCACAATATTTCAATAAAAATTACGAATTGGAAGAAAATGCTAATCTTTCTATCAATTTAACCAACAAAAATACCAAATCAATAAAAAACTACAATTTCTCCAAAGCTAACAATGGATATCAAGCTATTTTTGATGGTCTAGAACCTGGAAATTATACGTTTCAAGTCAAAGAAACTTCAAGTAATGCTAGTTATAATGGTTCTTTTGAAGTACTAGATTTTGATGTGGAAAAACAATTTGTAAATCCAGATGTATCGAAATTACAACAATTAGCGAGTCAAAATAAAGGCGAAGTGATTCACCCAAATCAAATCGAAAAGTTAATTCAAAAATTACTTGAAAAAGACACGTATTTACCAGTAGAAAAATCACTTATTAAAAATTCTCCATTAATAGATTGGCTAATTTTATTGATAATTTTGATTATTTCTTTAGCGTCAGAGTGGTTTATTAGAAAATTTAACGGATTGTTATAAGTTTTTTATTCATTTTTCATTAAATTTGTTCCAATGAAAAAGTACATTACTATATTTCTATTATTAAGTTATTTGTTTTCAATGACTGAATTACATCAGGTATTGAAAGCTCCATTACTTGTGGAACATTATTATGAACATAATGACAAAGAAGAATTATCTGTACTTACTTTTTTAGAAATGCATTATTTAAACGGAAACGTAAAAGATGCTGATTATGAAAAAGATATGAAATTGCCTTTCAAAAATTTTCAAGATAATCATCCAAATGTAGTTTTAAGTTTACCTGAAACTACTAACTTTTTCAATTTTATCGTTTATCATACTTCAGAACAAAAACCATATTGTTTTGATAATCAAATTAATACTTCTAGTTTTTTAACATCTATTTGGCAGCCGCCCAAAGCTATTTTATCGTAATAAATTAGAATCAACTTCTTTAGTTGATTATTTTCATTATTCATATGTTTAAAATTTATTTTTTAGTTGTAACATATGTATCACCTTTTTGATTAATTGGTTTTTGCTTGCGCAAACTTTTTGTTAATGGTGATTTCATAAAATAAAATAGTCTCATGTTAAATAAAATCATAGAGTTTTCTGTAAAGAATAAACTCATAATTGCATTATTTACCTTTGCTTTAATAGCTTTTGGTATATATAATGTACAGAAATTACCCATTGACGCCGTTCCTGATATTACTAATAATCAAGTTCAAGTCATAACCATTGCACCTTCTTTTGGTGCAACTGATATTGAGCGTTTAGTAACTTTTCCAATAGAACAAGTCAATAACAACATTCCTGGATTAAAAGAAATTAGAAGTTTTTCTAGATTCGGATTATCCTTAGTAACCATAGTTTTTGATGATGGAACCGATATTTATTGGGCGCGTCAACAAGTCTCAGAACGCTTGCAACAAGTCCAAAGTCAACTTCCAAAAGGAATGGGAACTCCAGAATTAGGTCCAGTTTCTACAGGTTTAGGTGAAATTTATCAATATGTAGTTCGTCCAGAAAAAGGCTACGAAAATAAATACGATGCCACCGAATTAAGAACCATCCAAGATTGGATTATAAAAAGACAATTATCTGGTGTAAAAGGAGTTGCAGAAGTTAGCAGTTTTGGTGGAAAACTAAAACAATTAGAAATTAGCATTCAGCCTAATAAACTAAAAGCTCATGGTATTACAATTAATGATGTTTTTGATGCTTTAGAGAGTAATAATCAGAACACAGGCGGAAGTTATATCGAGAAAAATGAAACCGCCTTATTCATTAGAACAGAAGGTTTACTGCAATCCAAAGAAGATATAGAAAACATCGCATTAACTTCAAAAACAGGAAATCCTTTGTTTTTAAAAGATATTGCTGAAATCAAAAATGGATATGCCACTCGCTACGGTGCCATGTGCTATAACGATCAAGGCGAAGTTTCTGGAGCTATTGTGATGATGTTAAAAGGCGCTAACAGTAGCGAAGTAATCAAAAATGTAAAAGAACGAATTGCTCAAATTCAAAAAACACTACCAAAAGGCGTTATCATTGAACCGTTTTTAGATCGTACTAAAATGGTAAACAACGCCATCGGAACGGTTGAAAAAAACTTAATTGAGGGTGCATTAATCGTAATTTTTGTATTAGTTCTTTTCTTAGGGAATTTCAGGGCTGGACTTTTAGTGGCTTCCGTAATTCCATTAGCGATGCTTTTTGCAATTATTATGATGAATTTATTCGGCGTAAGCGGAAATTTAATGAGTTTAGGTGCTTTAGATTTCGGATTAATTGTAGATGGAGCCGTAATTATTGTAGAAGCGGTCATTCATCAAATTTATTCGCATCATAAAAAAGAAAATGCCATTGCCTTAACGCAAGAAAATGTAAATCATGAAGTAGAAACATCTTCTAAAAAAATGATGAATAGCGCCGTTTTCGGACAAATCATTATCTTAATTGTGTATTTACCTATTTTTTCACTAGAAGGAATTGAAGGTAAAATGTTCAAACCAATGGCACAAACAGTTGCTTTTGCTTTAATTGGTGCGTTTATTTTGTCTTTGACTTACATTCCAATGATGAGTTCTATTGTGTTGAAAAACTTAAAACACAATCCCAATAATTTCTCAGAAAAAATGATGGCTTATTTAGAAAATATCTATCAAAAAAGATTAGTTCAAGCCATAAACAACAAAAGAAAAATCATTATTACAACTATTGTAGTATTTTTTGGTTCTATAGTCGTAATGTCGTTTTTAGGTGGCGAATTTATTCCAGCTTTAGAAGAGGGAGATTTTGCTGTTGATACTCGAGTCTTAACAGGAAGTAATTTAAATACAACAATAGCTTCGACACAAAAAGCGGCTAAAATATTAAAAGATAGATTTCCAGAAGTGGAAAAAGTGGTCACGAAAATTGGTAGTGGAGAAGTACCAACTGATCCAATGCCAATGGAAGCCAGTGATATGATGGTAATTTTGAAAGATAAAAGCGAATGGACATCTGCATCAACTTTCAACGAATTATCAGAAAAAATGAGTGAAGCGTTAAAAGATGTACCCGGAATTACAGCTGGATTTCAATATCCAGTACAAATGCGTTTCAACGAATTAATGACGGGTGCACGACAAGATGTGGTCTGTAAAATATTTGGTGAAAATTTAGATACGCTTTCTATTTATGCGAGTAAAGTCGGAAAAATAGTAAAAACCATTCAAGGAACCAAAGATTTATATGAAGAACCAATTGGCGGAATGCCACAAGTGGTTATCAACTACAAACGTTCTGTAATGGCCCAATATGGTTTAAGTGTAAATGAAATTAATAGAGTAGTGAATACGGCTTTTGCTGGACAAAGTGCTGGTTTGCTTTTTGAAGGTGAAAAACGATTTGATTTGGTTGTGAAATTAAACAATTCAGAGAAAAAAGACTTAATTGACATCGAAAATCTATTAATTCCAACCCAAACAGGAGCAACTATTCCGCTTTATGTTTTAGCTGATGTGAAAATTGTTAGTGGTCCAAATCAAATTCAAAGAGAAGATGCGAAAAGAAGAATTGTTGTTGGTTTCAATGCAGATAGAGATGTGCAAAGTTTAGTGGGCGAATTAGAAAAAGAAATCAACGCTAAAATTAAATTTCCACCAGGTTATTATATCACTTACGGTGGAAGTTTTGAAAATCTAAACGCGGCAAAAGACCGACTAATGATTGCAGTTCCAATTTCATTGATCTTAATATTTTTAATGTTGTATTTTGCTTTCAAATCTGTGAAACAAGCTTTGCTAATTTACACGGCAATTCCTTTATCTACAATTGGTGGAATCTTATTTCTAGCCGCACGCGGAATGCCTTTTAGTATTAGTGCTGGAATAGGATTTATTGCTCTTTTTGGTGTAGCGGTTTTAAACGGAATTGTACTTATTGCCGAATTTAATGCCCAAAAATTAAGTGGAAATTTAGATACTATTAAAGTCATTATGAACGGAACTAAAAAACGTCTTCGTCCTATATTAATGACAGCTTTCGTAGCTTCTTTAGGATTTTTACCAATGGCTATCAGTAATGGTTCAGGTGCAGAAGTACAACGTCCGTTAGCTACTGTTGTTATTGGTGGTTTATTAATAGCTACTTTTTTAACCTTGTTTATTTTACCAATTTTATATTTGGTTTTTGAACAAAAATCTGAAATCAAAATGAATAAAAAAGCAATTGTAACGATTTTACTTTTATTAGGCACAACGTCTTCGTTTTCTCAAAATAAAATAACATTAGAAGAAGCCATAAATATCGGAATTTCAAATAATTTGCAATTGAAAACCGAAAAACAAAAAGTGGAAGCCGCCAAAGTTTTAATTCGTTCTGCGAATGAAGTGCCGAGTTTAAATTTAGTTGGAGAAATCGGACAATTAAACAGTGCTTATACCGATAATAGATTTGGTGTTTCTCAAAATATCAGTTTTCCATTTGTGAATGCTAAGAAAAAGGAATGGTTCGAAAAACAAGCAGAAATGGCTCAAATGAACTATAAATTTTCAGAAAATGCCATAAAAAAGGAAATTACGCAAGCTTTTTACGATTTAGTCATCGTTACTGAAAAAGAAAAAGTAATGAAACAAACAGATTCTATATTCGCCGCTTTTATCCAAAAAGCAAATTTGCGATTGAAATACGGCGAGAGTAATGCGTTAGAAAAAAGTTCTGCCGAATTGTATATGGTAAAGATTAAAAATCAAGTCAAATTAATTCAGGAAGAAAAATTTAGAGTGGTGGCGCAATTGCAATATTTACTACAAGTTACTGATCAAATCGAACCAATTTATAAATCAGCCAAAATTGAAAATTTACCTTCACAAGATTTTGTTTCAAATAATGTGGCGTTGCAACTATTAGTTCTTGAAAAACAAGCAAACACTTCAGTTTTAAAAGTTGAAAAATCAGCTTTAATTCCAGATGTTTCAGTGGGTTATTTTAGTACAACTATGCAAGGAACTGGTGCTGACAATAACTTTTATGGAAAAAATGATCGTTTTCAATCGTTTCAATTGAGTTTAGGTATTCCTGTTTTTAATTCGGCCAACAAAGCCCGACAAAAAGCGATTAAAATGAACGAAACTATTTTAACTGACAAAACAACGATGCAACAAAAAGAATTGCAAAAAATTTGGAACACGTATTCATTGAAACAAGTTAATAATCAAGAAGTTTTAGCGTATTATGAAACGGTTGTTTTGCCAAATACCAATTCAATTATCGCCAATGCGAACAAACAAATTTTAAATGGTGATATTAATTTTATGGAATGGTCGTGGACGATGAATCAAGCACTTGAAGCGAAATCAGATTATTTCGATAAAATTCAATCGTATAATAACAATATCATCCAAATCTTGTATTTCAATTAAAATTTAAATCGAAAAGTAAATGAAAAATATATATTTAGTACTGATTTTAGCCTTAACAATCGCTTGTCAGTCGAAAAAAGAAGAAGCTACATCCGAAACAACGGTTAAAGAAAATGTGGTAGAATTAACTAAAAATCAATTGGATAATTCGAAAATTAAAGTAGGAAGTTTAATTAATACTTCGCTTTCTAACACCATAAAAGTAAATGGTAAAATTACTTTAGCACCAAATGCTGTAGCGAGCGTGAGTATGCCACTTGGCGGATATATTAAAACTATTAAAGTTATGCCGGGAATGACAATTAGTAAGGGGCAAGTTTTAGCAGTTATTGAAGATCAATCGTATGTTCAAATTCAACAAGATTATTTAACTACGAAACAGCAATTGTCTTTCGCTTCAAAGGATTTTGCTCGTCAAAAAGAATTAAATTCCTCGCAAGCAGTTAGTGAAAAAAATTACCAATTAGCAGAAAGCGAATTTGCTAAGCAAAAAATCACTTTGAAATCGTTAGAAGAAAAATTGAAATTAATACATATCAATCCAGCTTCGTTAACAGCGAATAGCATTTCAAAATCAGTAAATATTTATGCACCAATTTCTGGAATGATTACAAAAATTGATGTAAATATTGGAAAATATGTAAACGCAACTGATATGTTATTCCAAATTATGGATAACCAAAGTATGTATGCGAAATTGAACGTTTTTGAAAAAGACGCCTCAAATTTAGCCATCGGTCAAAAAATTAAGGTGTACACCAATACGCAACCAGATGTTTTTTATGAAACTCAAATTGAGTATGTAAACAAAAGTTATTCTGATGAAAGCGCCATTGAAGTGTATGCGAAAATTTCAAATTCTACAAAGAAATTAATTCCAGGAAATTACATAAACGCAATTATTCAAGCTAGTAATAACAACGCATTTGTTATTAATAATGATGCAATTGTGGATTTTGAAGATAAAAAGTTTGTTTTCATCCAAGATACTAATAAAAATACTTTCTCTATGCAAGAAGTACAAATTGGGATTGTAACTGATAAAGTTTCAGAAATTAGAAATTATGAAACTTTACAAAATAAAAATGTAGTAATTAGTGATGCTTACACGTTATTAATGGTTCTTAAAAATAAAGAAGAATAAGATTTAGCTTTTAGATTTAGATAAAAAAAACTTCTTGATGATTTTCAAGAAGTTTTTTTATGAATTATTTCGAAATTTTTTGATACTTATGTTTCTTCAATAATCCAGAAGCTTCTTCATAGTATCCGATGGTTTCCTTTTCAAGATGTTGATTCTTTTTATTAAGTAATTTTTCAGAATAATGGATTTCATATTTTCCATCTATTTCTTTATGTTTTTCAGCAACTAAAGCGTATTGCTTCATCTTTTTTACTGGGGAAATTATTGTTAACGTATCATTACTAATGTAACCTAAATCCTGATAAGTGGCAATAAAAGCTCTAGGTTTATAACTCGATAATAAAACATTTTGTCCGAAAAATTTAGATTGATAATCAAAGTTTAGCAAACCTAAAACCGTTGGCATTAAATCAATTTGCGAAACCAATTTGTCTATTTTTTGTGGTTGAATAAATCCAGGTGAATAAATTAAAGCTGGAATTCTGTATTTATCCATTGGTAATTCTGTTTTCCCTGAGCTAGACGCACAATGATCGGCCACAATTACGAAAACTGTATTTTTGAACCAAGGTTGTTTTTTAGCCATTTCAAAAAATTGTTTCAAAGCATAATCCGTATACATTACGCCGCCATCTCTAGATTTGGCCGTTCCAGGAATGCTTATTTTTCCTTCCGGATAAGTAAAAGGTCTATGATTACTCACTGTCATCCAATGATTAAAGAAAGGTTTTCCTGTTTTTGCTTCTTCGTTCATAACTTGAATCGCTTTTTTGGCCATATCTTCATCACAAACGCCCCAAATATTTGAGAAGGAAATTTCATTTGGTTTTAAATCTGATTTATCTACAATGCTATAGCCATTTCCTTCAAAGAAATCTTGCATGTTATCAAAATAAGCATCGCCACCATATAAAAATTTAGAAGTATAGCCTTTTGAATTAAAGACACTTGCAATGCTAAACTTGTCTTTATTGTCTTTTCGTTTTACAACACTTTCACCCGGAGTTGGCGGTAAAGACAACGTGACAGCTTCCAAACCTCTGACGGTTCTATTTCCTGTGGCATATAAATTAGTAAAAAACAAACTTTCTTCAGCAAGTTTATCCAAAAAAGGTGTAATGTTGTTTTGATTACCATAATGTTTTAGAAATTCAGCACTTAAACTTTCAACCGTAATTAAAACCACATTTTTCCTATGTTCTTCACCATTAGAAGTAATATGTGTAATGTTATGTTTGTAATTTATATGTGTAATAGAATCCAGTTGTGCTAATTGCGATTCTGGAAGAGTTTCATAAAACTCAAAATAGTCTAATTCGCTATTAGTAAATGCTTTATGAAATTTTTGTAGTCCGTTAGCTTGTAATTCATTAGCATAAACATTACTACTATTTTGTTGCGAAGAAATTTTCGGAATAAAAAACAAAGCGCTTAAAAACAAAACAACTTGTACTGTAACAATTTTTAATTTATTTGGAAAATCTGGTAAATTGTCTAAATAAGATTTAGATTTTTTTATGATAAGATAAGTTGAAATAAAAGCAAGGATTCCAACAGCAGCAAACAATGGAACAACTGGATAAGATTCCATAATATTTCCAATAACTGCATTGGTGTAAACTAAATAATCAACAGCAATAAAATTATATCTCACACCAAATTCATTCCAAAAAAAGAATTCACTAACCGCATTTTGAATGATCAATAAAACAAATAAGAAAATGGTTAATGAAAATAAGGCGAAGCGAATTTGTTTTCTATATTTTTCTGTGAATAATAAAGCAGCAAAAAAAAGCGTTTTCAAGCCAATAAATGCTAAACCAATTTCTGGTAAAACACCACCATATTCACTTAAAATACTTTTCCCTGAAAGAATATAAAGTAAAATGAGTGCAAACACCACTAAAATGATATATCCGTAAGGTTTTTTGTATTTAGAGTTCGATAAAAAAATCAAATATAACCAAAGAATTGCTCCAATAAGTATAAAAATAAACAAATCTGAAAGGAATCCAAAACCAAATATTTTTACTATTTCCAATACAGAAAATTTACTTTGTGTAATAGGATGAAATAATAAAACTAATCTCGTTAAAAAGCTAACAATTAAATAAAATATAGCTATATTTGTGTAGACAATATGCTGTTTTAAAAAGGTTTTCATAAGAATTAAATATATACTCAAATATACATAATTAACATTTTAGAAACATTATAAATTAAATCAATAAAATTATGAATGATGCGCATTTACACATGGTAGTAAACCATTTTCCAATCATTGGAACCATTTTTGGATTAGGTATTTTAATAACGGGAATTGTAATGAAAAATTCTGTTGTCAAAAACGTAGCTTATGTACTTTTTGTAATTGCCGCTATTTTTGGAGCAATTAGTATGTCAACTGGCGAAGGAGCTGAAGAAATTGCAGAGAATTTACCAGCTGTTACACATGAAATCATTCATGAACATGAAGAAATGGCTGAGAAATTAGCTTTAGTTTTATATGTTTTGGGAGGGATTTCTTTATTAGGTCTTTTTATGAACATTAAAAATCATACAAAAGCGAATTTAATTTCATATTTAGCTTTCGTAGTTGCCTTAGTTGGTGTTTTTTTAGGAAAACAAACGGGTACAACTGGAGGTGAAATTCGTCACACAGAAATTAGAGAAAATGCTAGTATTAGCAGTACTTCAGAAGCAAATAATTCAAGTGAAAGTACAGAAGATAAAGATTAAACAAATATTAAAATTTACAAATAATTTGTTTTTTAAAATTTAATCAACCTATATTTGCACTTCAATAAAAACAAAAATGTTTACAAATTCTTTACATCATATCCATCATTTTTCCCACGCTCAAGCGAGGTAATTTTGGTATGTGTAGAAAGCAAATATAAATTACAAACCCGTTTGAGTCAAATCAAGCGGGTTTTTTTATTCCTTCTCCTTTTGGCTCAAACTCAATTTTAAAACTAAAATGAGTAAATTAAAAATCGCCATTCAAAAATCAGGTAGATTAAATGAAGAAAGTATTCAATTACTAAAAGATTGCGGAATTTCTATTTATAATGGAAACGACCAACTTCGTGTTACTGCATCTAACTTTCCTTTAGAAGTTTATTTTCTAAGAAATTCAGACATTCCTCAATATCTTATTGATGGTGTCGTAGATATTGCCATCGTTGGCGATAATTTATTAGTTGAAAAAGGAAAAAATATTCAGGTTGCTGAAAAATTAGGCTTTTCAAAATGTAAAGTTTCAGTTGCCGTTCCAAAAAACTTCAAATACAATTCTATTCAAGACCTAAACGGTCTGCGAGTAGCTACTTCTTATCCCAATACGGTGAATCAATTTTGTGCGAAAAACAACATTGAAGTCGACATTCACCAAATTTCAGGTTCTGTTGAAATTGCCCCAAATATTGGACTTTCAGATGCAATTGTTGATATTGTTTCAAGTGGAAGCACCCTTTTTAAAAATGGTTTAAAGGAAGTAGAAGTAATTTGCAAAAGTGAAGCCGTTTTAGCCGTTTCTCCTTTAATTACTTCTGAAACTAAGCAAATACTAAACAAACTTCAGTTCCGAATTCAAGCCGTTTTACGTTCCAAAAAGTCAAAATATATTTTAATGAACGTTCCAAATTCTAATATTGATGCCATTTCCAAAATTTTACCAGTTTTAAAAAGTCCTACTGTTGTGCCATTAGGTGAAAGTGGTTGGAGCAGTGTGCAATCGGTAATTGATGAAGAACAATTTTGGGATGTAATTGACCAGTTAAAAGAGGCTGGAGCCGAAGGTATTTTAATCTGCCCAATCGAAAAAATGGTGTTATAGATTCCGTATTTAAAATTTTACACAAACAAACAAACAAACAAAAACTTCGCGCCTTAGCGTCTTCGTGGCAAAAACATAAACTTTGAATCTCATAAAAATGAAAAAAATAAACAACCCAAAACAAAATACTTGGTCAGAAATTTTAAAAAGACCAACTCAATCTTACACTGATATTGAAGAAACCGTAAAAGGAATTTTTAAAGAAATTCAACAAAAAGGAGATGTTGCAGTTCAAAAATATACATCATTATTTGACGGAAGTAGTTCTGAAAATAGTTTAGTTTCTAAAGAAGAAATTGAAGAAGCTACAGCTTTAGTTTCTGAAGAATTAAAAAATGCTATTGCAATCGCAAAAAACAATATTTTCAAATTTCACAACGTTCAAAAAACTGAAAAAATTCAAGTAGAAACTACAGAAGGTGTTTGGTGTTGGCAAGAAAAACGACCTATTCAAAAAGTTGGATTGTACATTCCTGGTGGTTCAGCGCCTTTGTTTTCAACTGTTTTAATGTTAGCTATTCCTGCTAAAATTGCGGGTTGTACAGAAATAGTCTTATGTTCTCCACCAAATAAACAAGGGAAAATAAATCCAGCTATTTTATATGCTGCTAATTTGTGCGGCGTAACAAAAATCTTTAAAGTTGGTGGAATTCAAGCCATTGGTGCGATGACTTTCGGAACAAAAACAATTCCGCAAGTGTACAAAATATTCGGACCGGGAAATCAATTTGTTACTGTAGCCAAACAAGTTGCCACCCAATTTGGAATTGGAATTGATATGCCGGCTGGACCAAGTGAATTGTTAGTGTATGCAGATGAAACATGTATTCCAAGTTTCGTAGCATCAGATTTATTGAGTCAAGCGGAGCATGGAACAGATAGTCAAGTCGTTTTAGTGACTACGAATAATGAAGTTTTAGAAGCGGTTGAGAAAGAAATTTATCTGCAATTAGATAAATTGCCCAGAAAAGAAATAGCCACTCAAGCTATAGCTAAATCGAAACTAATTTTAGTAGAAAATGAACAATTAGCATTGGATTTAATTAACGAATACGGACCAGAACATTTTATAATTTGTGCCAAAAATGAAGAATTCTTTATAAAAGGAATTCAAAATGCTGGTTCTGTTTTTATTGGAAATTATACTCCTGAAAGTGCGGGAGATTACGCTTCTGGTACCAATCATACCTTACCAACAAATGGTTTTGCTAAAACTTACAGTGGAGTAAATTTAGATAGTTTTATGAAGGCGATGACTTTTCAGAAAATTACAGAAAAGGGAATTCTAAATATTGGGAAAAGCATTGAAATTATGGCAGAAGCTGAAGGTTTACAAGCACACAAGAATGCTGTAACGTTAAGATTAAATAAAGTAAATTAATTTATAATTCAGACAATGGAAAAGTATATAAAAGACACTAAAATGAATTTAGAAAATTTAATTAGAACTAATATTAAAAACATGCAAGCCTATTCTTCAGCTCGTGATGAATTTCAAGATGATGAAGAAAAAATGATTTATTTAGATGCGAATGAAAACCCAAATGAAAACGGAGTAAATCGTTATCCAGATACCCAACAAAAAGCGGTGAAGAAGATTTTATCCGACATTAAAAAAGTCTCAAAAAATCAAATTTTATTAGGAAATGGAAGCGATGAAGTACTAGATTTACTATTTCGTGCTTTCTGTGAACCGAATGTAGATAATGTAATTACTTTGCCGCCAACCTACGGAATGTATGGCGTTTTAGCAAATTTAAATGCAGTTGAAAATAAAGAAGTTTTACTAAATGATGATTTTGAACCCAATGTTGATCAAATTTTATCGGAAGTCAATGCAAATACTAAAATCATTTTCTTGTGTTCACCAAACAATCCAACCGGAAATTCTTTTTCGGATGAAAGTATCGTAACTTTACTTAAAAATTTCAAGGGTTTAGTTGTGCTTGATGAAGCTTATATCGATTTTTCTTCGAAAGAAAGTTGGTTGTCTGAAATTAATGATTATCCGAATTTAGTCATTTCTCAAACTTTATCAAAAGCTTATGCCATGGCTGGAATCAGACTTGGAATTTTATATGCTTCAGTAGAAATCATTTCGGTTTTAAACAAAATAAAACCACCCTATAATGTGAATATATTAACGCAGAAAAAAGCAGTTGAAAAATTAGAAAACACAAAAAAAGTAATCAAACAAGTAACTGATATTCAAATTGAAAAAGAATTTTTATTTAAACATTTACTTCAAATAAATTTTATTGAAAAAATATATGAATCGGATGCTAATTTTATTCTGATAAAAGTAGACAATGCCAATAAAAGATACCAACAATTATTAGAAAATGGTATTGTTGTAAGAAACAGAAGTTCACAACCTTTATGCGAAAATTGTTTACGAATTACTATCGGAACATCTTCAGAAAATTTAAAATTAATTAACACCTTAAAAGTATTATAATGGCAAAGAAAGTATTATTTATCGACCGTGATGGAACTATGATTAAAGAAGTTTCCGATTACCAAATTGATGCTTTTGATAAAATGTATTTCTATCCAAAATGTTTGACTTTTTTAGGTAAAATTGCCAAAGAATTAGATTATGAATTGGTTTTAGTTACGAACCAAGACGGATTAGGAACAGCTATTTTTCCAGAAAATACGTTTTGGCCAGTTCATAATTTTATCATGAAAACCTTTGAAGGAGAAGGTGTGTTTTTTTCAGAACAATGTATCGATAAATCATTCCCAGAAGAGAAATTACCAACTCGGAAACCTAGAACAGGAATGCTAACGAAGTATTTTTCAGAAACATATGACTTACAAAATTCTTTCGTAATTGGCGACAGATTAACGGATGTAGAATTGGCGAAAAATCTGGGAGCTAAGGCTATATTTATCAATGATAATACGAATTTAGGAACGGCAGAAATTTCTTTAAACGAAACTCAGATCGCAGAAACAATCGCTTTAGAAACTAACGATTGGGAGAATATTTATGAGTTTTTAAAATTAGAAAATCGTACAGCTTCCATCGTTAGAAAAACCAATGAAACCGATATTTTTATTACTGTAAATTTAGATGGAACCGGAAAAAGTAACATCAATACAGGCTTGCATTTTTTTGATCACATGTTAGACCAAATAGCACGTCACGGACAAATGGATTTAGATATTCAAGTTCAAGGCGATTTGCAAGTTGATGAACACCACACCATTGAAGATACAGCCATTGCTTTAGGGGAAGTTTTTGCAAATGCGTTAGGAAATAAGTTAGGAATAGAACGTTATGGTTTTTGTTTACCAATGGACGATTGCTTAGCACAAGTGGCTATTGATTTTGGAGGAAGAAACTGGTTAGTTTGGGAAGCCGATTTTAAACGTGAAATGATTGGTCAAATGCCCACTGAAATGTTTTTTCACTTTTTCAAATCGTTTACAGATGGTGCCAAAGCCAATTTAAATATTAAAGCAGAAGGAACTAATGAACACCATAAAATAGAAGCTATTTTTAAAGCTTTCGCCAAAGCCATAAAAGTAGCCGTAAAAAGAGATGTTGAAAAAATGATTCTCCCAAGCACAAAAGGAATGTTGTAAAATTTGTTTCAAGATAACCTGAAACTTGAAACCTGAAACTTGAAACAAAATGAAAATAGTAATTATAGATTATGGCGCTGGAAACATTCAAAGTGTTCAATTTGCCATAAAAAGATTAGGTTTTGAAGCTGTTTTGTCTAAAAATCCAATCGAAATTCAACAAGCTGATAAAGTTATTTTTCCTGGAGTTGGAGAAGCGAGTAGTGCGATGAAAATGCTCGAAGAAAGTCGTTTAAACCAAATTATTCCTACCTTAAAACAACCCGTTTTAGGAATCTGTTTAGGTATGCAGTTGATGTGTAAATCTTCGGAAGAAGGCAATACTAAAGGTTTAGGAATTTTTGATGTGGATGTAATTAAGTTTTCGAATGCAGTAAAAGTGCCACAAATGGGCTGGAATAGAATTTACAATTTGAAATCGAAATTATTTGAAAATATTGAAGAAAAGGAGTTCATGTATTTAGTTCATAGTTTTTATGTCCCGAATACTGACTTAGCTATTGCGAATACGAATTATGAGCTAGAATATGCTTCAGCTTTACAGAAAAATAATTTTTATGGCGTACAATTTCACCCAGAAAAAAGTGGAAAAGCAGGTGAACAAATAATAGATAACTTTTTGAAATTATAAAATGAAGAAAAATAAAATAAGAATTATTCCTGCAATTGATATCATTGATGGAAAATGTGTCCGATTATCGAAAGGAAATTTTAAAACAAAAATTATCTATAATGATAATCCATTAGAGGTTGCGAAATCTTTTGAAGATCACGGAATTGAGTATTTGCATTTGATTGATTTAGATGGAGCAAAAACGGGTAAAATTGTCAATCATAAAGTTTTAGAAACTATTGCCACTAAAACCAACTTAAAAATAGATTTTGGTGGTGGAATTAAAACCAGTGGTGATGTTAAAATAGCTTTTGAATCTGGTGCAAATCAAATAACAGGTGGAAGTGTTGCTGTAAATGATGCAGAAAAATTTCTGAAATGGATTGAAAGATTCGGACCTGAAAAAATGATTTTGGGAGCCGATTTTAATCCGTATCAAACTGGAGCAAAAATTGCCATTTCTGGATGGAAAAAAGAATCAACAGAAGATTTGCTACCTTTCATTTACAACTATTTACAAAACAAAATTAGCTATGTGGTTTGCACAGATATCAGTAAAGATGGGATGTTATCTGGTCCTAGTTTTGAGATATACAAACAAATTTTAGCACATTGTAATACCGAAGAGAATACCAATCATATCAAATTAATTGCTTCTGGTGGCATTTCTGAATTTGACGAAATTCCAAAATTAGCGGATTTAGGTTGCGAAGGTGTTATCATTGGAAAAGCCATTTACGAAGATCGAATTTCGTTAAAACAATTAGAAAATTATATAATTAAATAACGCAGAGGTACACAAAGAAAACTCAAAGTAACGCAAAAAATATTTTGTGAAACTCTGCGAAACAAATTAAAATAATGCTCACAAAAAGAATCATTCCTTGTTTAGATATTAAAAACGGAAGAACAGTAAAAGGCGTCAATTTTGTGGATTTAATTGATGCTGGTAATCCGGTTGAATTAGCCAAAAAATATTCAGAAACTGGTGCGGATGAATTAGTTTTCTTAGATATTTCGGCAACTGAAGAACGCAGAAGAACTTTAATCAACTTAGTTAGAGAAGTGGCGGAAACCATCAACATCCCGTTTACAGTTGGTGGCGGTATAAATTCTGTGGAAGATGTTGAACTACTTCTGAAAAATGGAGCCGATAAGGTTTCGATTAATTCTTCAGCAGTTAAAAATCCAGATTTAATTAATCAATTGGCTCAAAGATTTGGGAGTCAATGTGTAGTAGTAGCTATTGATGCAAAAAGAATTGACGGAATTTGGAAAGTACATTTAGTCGGTGGAAAACAAGCCACAGAACTAAATTTATTCGATTGGGTAGTGGAAGTTGCGAATCGCGGTGCGGGTGAAATTTTATTCACTTCCATGGAAAACGACGGCACAAAAGACGGATTTGCCAATGAAGCTTTACATACGATTTCAAAATTAGTAAACATTCCAATTATTGCTTCGGGTGGTGCTGGAAATCAACAAGATTTTGCAGATGCTTTTACAATAGGAAATGCGGATGCGGCTTTAGCAGCCAGTGTATTTCACTTCGGAGAAATAGAAATTCCAGAATTGAAACAATTTTTGAAAAAACAGAATATAGAAGTAAGAATATAGTTAACAACACAGATTAAAGGAATTATTAAAATTTTTAGAAATTTCTCTAATCTGCGTTTAAAAATAAAACAAAAATGAAATTAGATTTTACAAAAAATAGCTTAATACCAGCCATTATTCAAGACAACGAAACCAAAACTGTTCTGATGTTAGGTTATATGAATCAGGAAGCATTAGACCAGACTTTAGCCACTCAGAAAGTTACTTTTTTCAGTCGTTCTAAAAATAGATTATGGACAAAAGGTGAGGAAAGTGGCAACTTTTTAAACTTAGTTTCAATCAAAAACGATTGTGATAACGACACACTTTTAATTCAAGTTAATCCCGTTGGACCAACTTGTCACACGGGTTCTGATTCGTGTTGGCAAGAAGATAATGTTTCCAATTATGGCTTTCTTTCGAAATTAGAAAACACGATTCAAGAAAGAAAAGAAAACGCCACTTCAGAAAAAAGTTATGTGGCTTCTTTATTCGAAAAAGGAATCAATAAAATGGCTCAAAAAGTAGGTGAAGAAGCCGTGGAAGTGGTCATTGAAGCCAAAGATAATAATGATGATTTATTTTTATCTGAAAGCGCCGATTTGCTATTTCACTACTTAATTCTTTTACAAGCTAAAGGTTTTCAATTGAATGATGTAGTGAATGTATTGAAGAATAGAGAAAAGTAATTTAATTATCAAAAAAACGATGGTAAAATTCAAATAGATGTTCCTGATTTTTCTTACTTTTATTGAAAATTAGAACTATGAGATTTCATACTAGAAAATGGGTAAAACCTGAAGATTTAAACGCAAACGGAACCTTATTCGGAGGACAATTATTGGCTTGGATTGATGAAGAAGCGGCTTTGTATTCCATCGTGCAATTAGAAAACCCTAAAGTGGTTACGAAATACATGAGTGAAATTAATTTCATGAGTGCAGCCAAACAAGGCGATATTGTAGAAATTGGTATCGATGTAGTAAAATTTGGTTCCTCTTCTTTGGTCTTAAAATGCGAAGTTCGAAATATGATGACACGTGAAAAAATCATTACAATTGATAATATCACAATGGTAAATTTAGACGAAGACGGAAAATCGAAACCACACGGAAAAACACAAATTGAATTCATTGAAGATCGTTTAGGAAACTCTAAATAGTTACTTATTTTAAAATTTCACTTGCACGAATTAACGAATTTTTCTTTGAGTGTAAAATTTGTATCGACTTTGTCGATTAATAATTCGAATTAATTTTTTAAAATTCAAATGAAGCATATTCGTAAATTCGTGGCAAATTAATTCATATTATAATTTTTAATGCAAGTAAAACTCCATCATTACAACTTAAAATTAAAACACAATTTTAAAATTTCTCGTTTATCTTTTGATGTCAAACCTACATTAATTGTTGAATTAATTAGTAATGGTTTTTCTGGTTTTGGAGAAGCGACTGAAAATGCGTATTACGAATTAGATACGTTTAAAATTGCAGCAGATATTGAAAAACTAATTCCAATCATTGAACAATTAGATACTCTTTCTCCAGATGAATTTTGGAATAGATTAAATCCGTATTTATTACATAATAGATTCGCTTTATGTGCTTTAGATATTGCTTTTCATGATTTATTCGCCAGAAAAAAAGGGAAGAAATTATACGAATTATGGAATTTAAACATTTCAAATAATCCTTTAACAAATTATACGATTGGAATTTCTACTATCGAGGAAATGGTTCTGAAAATGAAAGCCATGCCTTGGCCAATTTACAAAATCAAATTGGGAACTCCAGATGATATTCAAATCGTAAAAGCACTTCGCAAAGAAACCAATGCGATTTTCCGTGTGGATGCAAATTGTGGTTGGACAGTCGAAGAAACCATTCAAAATTCCATTATTTTAAAAGATTTAGGTGTAGAATTTATCGAACAACCTTTAAAAGCTGATGATTATTTAGGTCACGCTGAAGTTTTTAAACATTCGGTTTTACCTATTATTGCCGACGAAAGTTGTATTGAAGAAGAAGATGTTTTTAAATGTCATAACTATTTTCACGGTGTCAATATTAAATTGATGAAATGCGGAGGAATTACGCCTGCTTTACGAATGATTGCTCAAGCGAAATCGTTAGGTTTGAATACGATGGTGGGTTGTATGACTGAAAGTACAATTGGAATTTCAGCTATCTCACATTTATTACCATTTTTAGATTATGTTGATATGGATGGCGCATTATTATTAGAAAAAGATATTGCAACCGGAGTTTCTATCGATTTTGGAAAAACAATTTATGCTAATGAAAATGGAACGGGAGCGAAGTTGATTTGTTAATGAATCAATGTGTAAATTATCAATTTATTTTTCTATATTTATATTTCAAACATACTCAAACATGCTAACAAAATCCACTTTTGAATATTTAGAATTACTGACTAAAAACAACAACCGCGATTGGTTTACTGAAAACAAAAAGCGTTTTGAAACGGAAAATAATTTAGTAAAAGCTTTTTTCACAGAAGTTTTAGCTGATTTGGAAAAAATCGATAGTATTGAAAAAATGCAAGTGTTCAGAATTTATCGTGATGTGCGTTTTTCTAAAGACAAATTACCTTATAAAAATCATTTTTCTGTTGGTTTTTCTAGAACTAAGCCTATGCTTCGTGGTGGTATGTATTTGCATATTGAAAATAATGCTAGCTTTGTTGGTGGCGGATTTTGGGAACCCAATAACGAAGATTTACTAAGAATTCGTAAAGAATTAGAACTTGATGCTTCGGATTTACGAGAAATTATTACCGATGAAACATTCAAAAAATTCTTCGGAACCTTACAAGGTGAAGAATTAAAAACAGCTCCAAAAAACTTTGACAAAACACATCCAGACATCGATTTAATCAGAAAAAAACAATATTTATTGACCAGAAAATTTTCTAATAAGGAAGTCTTATCTCCGAATTTCAAAGAAGAAATTATCGCAACTTTTGCAGCGATGCGACCATTTTTCAATTACATGAGCGATGTGTTAACGACTGATTTAAATGGGGAAAGCTTGTTTTAGTTTTTATTAAAACGAATAAAAGAATTTTGAATTTTTAAAATATAAGAACCATTTTGTAACTGACTAACATTTATACGATTGGTTTCAAATTTTCCTTTTAAAACTTCTTTTCCTTTAAGATCAAAAATTTGATATTTTTCTAAAATTTCTTCTGTTGTTATGTTTAAGAAATCTGAAGTTGGATTTGGATAAATGTTATAAGTAATTTTATGATTTACAGAAATTCCTAATGCAGCAAGTGGAATGCTAGAAACTCTCCCGCTAACTGTTGCAATAAAATATATTGTATTATTATAAATAGTTATTCCATTTGGCCATGAACTTGGAGCTAGTGTAACTTGATTAATTAATTGACTGCTAATTAAATCATAATACGAAATTTTATCTGTTTGACTTTCACATATATAACATATGTTATTTTCAATTACAATTCCTGCTGCATAATTTAAATTTCCTAAAATGATACTCAAACTATTATCTACAAGATTTATTTTGTAAAGTTTATTGGTCGTATTAGATGTAAAATATAAATTATCACCTTGGAGATTAAAATAATTAGGTTTATAACCAATTAAATAGTCGGTTTTACTTCCATTTGATAAATTCACTTTAATAATTTTTGAATCTAAATATTGACCAACATATAAAAAGTTATCTTTAATAACCATCGGCCCATAAATATCTGTGATTTCAATTGGAGAAGTTACAGGATCTAATAAGTTGATTTTAAAGACATTATTAGATTGCTCCGTAGCCACATATAAATCTGTGTTATGCAATAATAATTGTGTTGGTTTACCACCTAAAATTTTAAATACTTCTGGAGTTTGTGTAGTGTTCCCAATAATTGGATATTTATAAATAGTGAAATTTGAATAGGAACTAAAATAAATATTGTCTTGATAAACTACTAAATTGGTAATTCCATTATATAATCCATTTAGCAAATTGGTTACTTGTGAATTTGCTATTGTAAAACAAAATAATAACAAGGTTAACAATTTAATTTTCATAATTATAAGATTTAAAGTTAATTTATAAATTTTGAAAAAATAGTATAATCATTCAAATGCAGGTTTACATCTGCAATTAATAATTTAAAATTATATTCAAAAGTAAATTAACAAGATGTGGAGGGAATCTATTCGTGATAGATATAAATCTTGTTTATGGTGTTGATATTACTAATCAATGATTAATAAGCGTTGAATATACAAAAAAATAGTAATCTTAATAACTATTTATAAAAAAAATAAAAATTTTATTTATGAAAGATAAGAATTGGTAATATATTAGATAAGTAAATGTTTGAATTTTAGAAAATTACACCGGTTGCACGTATTCCAAATCATCTAAATTTGTTTTCGACATGAACATACCATAATTGACAGAAACTTTGTTTTTTTCAATTTTTTCTATAGTTCCGATGGCTTTTCCATCTTTCATACGAACTCTATCGCCAACTTTTAAAATTACAACTGGTTTTTCTGGAACTAATTTGGCTTTGATTTTCTTTTCTTTTTTCTCGATACGAATTTCTTCTACCTTAACTTTTACTTCTTCAATTACTTGTTTTACAACAACTTCTTGTTTCTTTTTTTCTTTGGCGGATATTTTCTTTCGTTTTGAATTTTCAATTTCAACCACTTTTAAAAACTCACCAATTAAAGTCTTTTTATCTTTGTTATTGAAATATTTCTCAGCAATATCATCAATTTTCTGACCCATGTAAATCAAACGCTGATTGGCATCGTACAATTCCTGATAACGTTCTAATTTATCTTGAATTTTACTATTGATGGTTTCCATTCTCTTACTTTCTTCACGCGCTTTTATTTCTTCTTCTTTCAAAGTAATGGATGTTTTTTCCATTTTTGAGCGCTCTTTTTGTAAAGTCGCAATGGTTTTGTCAAATCGGACTTTCGTATTTTCAATTTTCTTTTTGGCACGATTAATCAATCCGTACGGAATTCCGTTTTTCTGTGCGACTTCAAACGTAAATGAACTTCCTGGTTGACCTAAATGCAATTTATACATCGGTTCTAACGATTTTTCATCGAATAACATGTTGGCGTTACTCGCAAAAGGTAATTCGTTGGCTAGTATTTTTAAGTTGGTATAGTGAGTAGTGATAATTCCATAAGCTTCTCGGTCATAAAATTCTTCTAAGAAAATTTCTGCTAAAGCACCACCTAATTCAGGATCAGAACCCGTTCCGAATTCGTCAATTAAAAATAAGGTTTTATCGTTACATTTTTTTAAGAAATAATTCATGTTTTTTAAACGATAACTATATGTACTTAAATGATTTTCAATAGATTGATTATCTCCAATATCTGTTAAAATTCTATCAAATAAAAAGGTTTCACTTCGTTCGTGAACAGGAATTAGCATCCCACATTGCAACATCAATTGTAATAAACCAATGGTTTTTAAGGAAATGGTTTTTCCACCAGCATTCGGACCAGAAATAACAATAATTCGGTTATTACTTTCTAATTCAATAGTTTGTGGAAAAGTAGGTTTGTTTTCTGCTTTGTTATTCAACAGTAAAATAGGATGGAAGGCTTCTCTAAAAAACAGACGTTTTTCTTCGTTAATTTTGGGAAGAATTCCGTTAATTCTGTTGGCATATTTCGCTTTTGCAGCAATTAAATCAATATCAGAAAGGAAATCTTGATATTGCGCAATTAAATTTACATATGGTCTTATAGTTGCAGAAAGAACACGTAAAATTCGCATGATTTCTTCGCGCTCTTCAAATTCTAAATTATTTAATTCTCGAGAGTATTTTAATGTTGTTTCGGGTTCGATATAAGCGATACTTCCAGTTTTAGAGTTTCCTAAAATAGAACCTTTAACTTTTTTTCGATACATCGCTTGAACCGCTAAAACTCTACGATTATCTACTACAGTTTCCTTAATATCATCCAAATAACCTAAAGAATTAAAATGCGACAAAGCCATTCCAAAACTCTGATTAATTTTACCACGAACTACATTGATATTTCTTCGAATATTAACTAAATCTGGTGAAGCATCATCTTTAATTTCACCATATTTATTTACCACTTCCTCAATCGCTTTCGCCACAAATGGTGTAAATTCTATTTCTGATGATTTTTTATATAATTGAGGATAATAATCGTTAAATTTCTTTAAAAACTTCAGATATTCATTTGTCGATTTACTTAAATCTAGAATTTTTTTAATGGCTGCTAATTCCAAAAAACTATCTTCAATTGCTAATAATTTCAAATCACCGGTTACGGTTTCAAAACCATGATTAGGCAATGCATTGTTATTTGTAAAAGAAGAAACATATTCATTCGTGTACGCCAATTCTGAAAACAAAATTTCTTTGTTTTTAAAAGGCTGAATTTGAAGTGCTTTTTCCATCCCGATTTCTGTATTACATCGGTCAGAAATGGTTTGTAATATGGTATGAAATTCTAAGTCTTTTAGTGTTTTTTCGGTAATTGAAATCATAGTAAAATAAAATTCAAATTTACAACATAAGAAATCAATTTTATATATTTGTGTATGAAAAGTGTAATAAATTATTAAAAATTTAATGACTGTTTAACTTCTAACTTTTGAAAATAAAGTAATTTTAGTAGTAACTAATTAAGGAAAGTTTAAACTTAATTCACTTGATTTCTTGATAGTAAAAATTTTACTTCATATTAATTTGAAATACATACAACAAATGTTACCTAATTCAACTTCCTGGCAACCATTTTTTGAGGCTGAAACTCAAAAGGATTATTTTTTAAAATTGATGCAAGAAGTTGAAAACGAATATGCTGCTTCATTATGTTTTCCACCAAAAGAATTCATATTTCATGCCTTTCAAAAGTGTCAATTTGATAATTTGAAAGTTGTAATTATTGGTCAAGACCCATATCATGGTGAAGGTGAGGCTAATGGTTTGTGTTTTTCTGTGAATGATGGTGTGAAAATTCCGCCATCTTTGAGAAATATTTTTGCTGAGATTAATTCTGATTTCGATTCGATATTTCTACCGACAAATGGAAATTTAGAGCGTTGGGCAGAACAAGGAATTCTACTTTTAAATGCAGGTTTAACAGTCAGAAAAGATGAAGCAAATAGTCATAAACACTTGAAATGGAATGTATTTACGGATAATTTAATTCGATACATTTCAGATAATTGTGAAAATGTAGTTTTTATGCTTTGGGGAAGTTTTGCTCAAAAAAAAGGACTAAAAATTAATAGAGAAAAACATTTGGTTTTAGAATCGGGTCATCCATCGCCATTAAGCGCTAATAGAGGATTTTGGTTTGGAAACAAACATTTTAGTCAAGCAAATGAGTATTTGAAAACTATCGGAAAAACCCAGATTGACTGGTAAGTTCTGGTTCTTGTAGATTTAAAATACTTAACACTTCTTCCCCTAAAAATGGACCTCCAGGATAATGAGCAGTGTAATCTAAATTCAACCAAATTTTTCCGTTTTCGTCTCTATGAAAATAAATTGTTTTGTGTTTCGATTGTTTTGGAAATAATTCACTGCTAATTAAATAGGTAGCAATTTCAAGATCTTTTTCCGTTCCGATTAATAACTCTGGATACATATGTTTTCCAGTGTGAATCAATCGCATACTTCCACCAATGGATTTTATCGCGGAGCACATTAAAATTGCATGATCATCACAATCACCTGAAAAATAGAGTAGACTTTCACTGCCGCTAGCAAAATATTCTTGACCTTTTGGGTCGTTTACATAATTCCAACGCGCATTTATTTCTTTAAAAACTGCAAAATATTGAATAAATTTTCTGTTAACCACATAATTTGGTGTTTTTGTAAAATGTTTATTGATAGCAAATAAAGCAAAGTTTCTAACTTTTGGATTTAAAAAATCAACACTTTCAAAAACTCTTGATTTATTAGGGAAAGGTTTTAATGTTTTTTGCTCTAAAATAGCTTCTTCCTTTTGCATTTGGTCACTTAAGAAAATAACTTTATAAGCATTTATAACTTGAAAAAGCGAGTAATTACCTTGTTTGGAAGCAATTACGAATATTAAAACATAAATTGAAATCGAATAAGCAATTTTTTTTCTGAATATTTTTAAAATAAAAATAAAGAGTGACAGTAAGACTAAAAAAATTAAGATTTTGTCAATTGGAATTTCTGCATCAAAATAAAAAATATTTTTTCTAAAATAGATGAAGATTGGAACGCAAATTAAAAATGCTAAAGTTATAATGCTAACATTTTCTCTGAGCTTATTAACTGTAAGCCAAACGGAAATTTTATCGAAAAAAGATTTCAGAGAAAATGTCATTTTTTTATAACGAGAATTCTAATTTTTTATTGAATTCAAAAGTAGTTAAAATTTGTGCCAGACCTTAACTTGATTACTTTTTTATGCTTTTTTTACGATTTGAGTAAATGCTGCTTTTTTTGAAATAATATTTAAATCAGAAAGTTTGTTTTGTATTTTATCAAATGTTTTTTCGTCTAAATTCTTTTGTGACCATTGTGTTTGTGTTAACCATTGCTGAATATCTTCTAGTTTTTGATGATATCTTGTTGCTAAAGTTCTATCGATACTTGGAATTTGTTTGAATTCTTCTGTAGTGGCATTTATGATGTCTAAAATCAAGTTTACAACTGATTTGTTTTCGTTTAAAAATTCGTTTCTAACTGCAATAACAAAGCATGGCCAAGGTGTTGGACATTCGCCAACTCGTTTAAAAGTTCCATTGTCTACCAACGGTTTAGTGGTATATTTTTCCCACATAAAATAATCCGATTTTCCTTCAGAAAGACTTTCGATGGCACCATCTAAATTATTTACGATTTCAAATTGGATATTTGTGGTATTCCAGTTGTTTTTTTCAGCATTTACGAAACTCATTAAATGTGAACCAGAACCCAAACGACTAATTGCTGAAACTTTATTTTCTAAATCAGAAACTGTTGTATATTTGGCTTTTCCATCTACGTGAATTCCCCAAATTAAAGGTGATTTCACGAAAACTTGTACTATTGAAGAGTGTGCATTTTCGGTTAAGTCTTTAATAATTCCTTCCGTTAAAATAATAGCAATATCTGTTTCGTTGTCACGAAGCATTTGACACATTTTTCCTGTTCCTTCTGGAACATCTGTCCATTGTAAATCGATGCCAACTTCGTTAAACTCACCATTTTCAATACACATGTGCCATGGTAAATTGAAATGTTCTGGAACACCAGCTATTCTGACTTGTTTCATTTTAGTAATTATTTTTGAAGTAAATTTACTTCGTATTTTCAACTTTGTATTTCGTACTTTCCAATTGCCACCATTTCCAAGTAACACCATATTCATCTGGATAATCTTCCATAAATTTCATGCCATGTTTTTTTAAAACATGATTGGAAGCACCATTTTCTGCATGAGTGTAAGCGTGCATTGTCTCAATTTTCATAACATCAAAACCGTGTTTAAACCAAGCTTTTGTTGCTTCAGAAGCGTAACCTTTATTCCAAAATTTTTCGTTTAAACGGTATCCATAATCGTAAAAGTTAGTATTTCTATTTTCAACGTGGTCATTCACAAATTTAATGCCTGTCCAACCAATTAGTTCACCAGTTTCTTTTAAAATTGTGGAAAAACGTCCGATTCCTCTTTCTTCATATTGCTTTTGAACCATTTCAATATATACATAAACTTCTTCAATATCTTTTACAGGATTTTGCCATAAATATTGATGAACGTTTGGATTTTTGTCCATATCAAAAAGTTCTTCTGCATCTGATTTTTCAAAAGGGCGAAGTAAAAGGCGAGGAGTTTCTAAAATTAAGTTCATAACTTTTATTTGAAACACAGATTTGAGAAATTTTAAAAATTTGATAATTTCTTTAATCTGTGTTGCTTATTCTACTAATTTATCTAAAGTATATTTGATTAATTCATTTACTGTTTCTTCAGGTTTTGAACTAAATTCACCAACAGCTCTGTTAGCAATAATCGCGTTTAACGACAAACAATTGTGCCCTAATAATTTTCCTAAACCGTAAATCGCTGACGTCTCCATTTCTAAATTAGTCATTCGTGTTCCATTATAGTTGAAAGCATCCATTTTACTATTAAGTTGTGGATCTTGAATATTTAAACGAACCACACGACCTTGTGGTCCATAAAATCCACCAGCGGTTCCTGTGAAACCTTTCTGGAATTTTTCGGAATAGATTTTATTTTCTAAAGCTTCTGCACAAGGCACAACTGTTGGACGACCTTTACGTAAATCCCAATTTGTTTGATTGATAAACGCATCTTCTAATTCTGAAACTGAAAATTCTTCAATTAAATAGGAGCGAAGCATGTTGTCTAAACCAATCGCATATTTACTCATCACCCAACTGTCAACAGGAATATCAGCTTGTAAAGAACCAGAAGTTCCAATACGAACAATATTTAATGCGGTATGATTAGGCTTGATTTCTCTCGTGTTTAAATCGACATTGACCAAAGCGTCTAATTCATTTAGTACGATATCAATATTATCTGGACCAATTCCAGTGGATTGAACCGTTAAACGTTTTCCTTTGTACATTCCAGTTTCAGTTTTGAATTCTCTTTTTTGTGTAGAAAATTCGATACTATCGAAATGTTTTGTGATTTTTGATACACGTTCCTGATCGCCAACGAAAATAATGTCGTTTGCAATATTTTCAGGTTTTAGATTTAAGTGATACACACTTCCATCTGGATTTAATATTAATTCTGAACTTTTTATCATATTATTAATTTTGCCACAAAGACGCTAAGGCGCAAAGTGTTTGTTATTTGTTTCTGAAAATTAACCGCCTACACGTTTGGTTTTAAAACCTTTGTCTTGAAGTATTTTCATTATTTTATCTCTGTAATCCCCTTGAAGAATGATGGCTCCGTCTTTAAAACTTCCGCCAACACTTAATTTCGTTTTAATTTCTTTAGCAAGGATTTTAAAATCTTCATCGGTACCTTCATAACCTTCAATGATGGTTGTTGCTTTACCTTTTCTTTTTTCGTACTTACAAATCATAGGTTCTTTTTGAACGTATAATTCGTGAGCGATTTCTTCCATTTCTTCTGGTTCATTAGAAGGAACATGGTCTGGGAAGAGGTTTTTTAATTGGTCTTGTAAATCCATTTATTTAATTTTTAACACAGATTTGAGAAATTTGAGAAATCTTTAAAATTTATTTTTTTTTAATTGTTGGTGAATATTTTTCTAATAAATTGTGGATTTTTTTCAAAATTTAGTAGAATTCCAACTTCACAACTTGTTGCCTTTAAGTAATTTAGAATTTGACTTTCGTGAACTTCTAAAAGATATTCAACGGTTTTTAATTCAATAATTACCGAATTATTTACGATGATATCTGGAACATATTCTCCGACTAAATCATTTTTATAATAAACATTAATCTTTTTCTTGTTTTCAATCTCAAAACCATTCTTTTTTAGTTCAATAACCATAGCGTTATGGTAGACTTTCTCAAGGAATCCATAACCTAATTCATTGTAAACATTATAATAAATCCCAATAATTTGTTTTGTTAATTCTTGATGAGGGAAATTTTTCATTTTTTTTTTTAAGGCGTTTAATTTTTAATAAAAACAAATAAAAGATTTCTCAAATTAATCAAATTTCTTAAATCTATGTTTTAAATCTGTTTTAAATCTGCGTTTTACGAAATAAATCTGTTTTATCCGCGTCCTAAATATTGCTAATATGGCGTGTATAATTTTAAACTTTTAAACAAAAAACCAAACCCCAATTTTACTTGGAATTTGGAATTTTTATTTTAGAATTTTATGAAATGTTATTTCTTAATCAATCCTAATTCTACTAATCTTTCATGCAAAAATTCTCCTGCAGTGATATCTTCGTATAATTTTGGATTGTTTTCATCAATACATTCTGGTAGGCAATTTAAACTCATATCACTTACTGGATGCATGAAAAACGGAATGGAATAACGAGAAGTGCCCCATAATTCTCTTGGCGGATTTACCACTTGATGAATGGTAGATTTTAACCTATTGTTCGTGTGTCTTGATAACATATCACCAACGTTAATCATTAATTCATCTGGCTCAGCCATAGCATCAATCCATTGTCCGTCATGATTTTGAACTTGTAAACCTTTTCCTTGTGCACCCATTAATAAGGTAATCAAGTTAATATCTCCGTGAGCTGCAGCACGTACGGCTCCATCTTTTGGTTCATCAGTAATTGGTGGGTAGTGAATTGGTCGCAAGATACTGTTTCCGTCTTTGATGTAATTATCAAAATAAAATTCATCTAAACCAATAAATAAAGCTAATGCTCTAAGAACGTAAACGCCAGTTTTTTCAAGCATTTGATAGGCTTCTTTACCTGTGCTGTTGAATGTTGGTAATTCAGAAACGGTTACGTTATCTGGATATTCACCGGCGTATTTTGAACCTTCAGAAACGTATTGTCCGAAATGCCAAAACTCTTTTAAATCTCCAGCTGAACGACCTTTGGCATGTTCTTTTCCAAAAGAAACGTAACCTCTTTGACCTCCAATTCCTGGAATTTCATATTTTTCTTTAGTTTCAACTGGTAAACTGAAGAAATTTCGCACTTCAGCATATAAATTTTCAACTAATTTGTCATCTAAAAAATGACCTTTTAATGCTACGAAACCTATGTCTTCGTATGCTTTTCCGATTTCATTTACAAATTTTTGTTTACGTGCCGGATCATCCGACAGGAAATCACGTAAGTCTACACTTGGAATTTTTTGCATTATAAAAAATTATTTGTTTTTCAACTCAGATATTGAGCTGAATTCTTACTTATACAAATATAAAAAATTATTTATTTTTAAGGTAGAATTGTTGAAAAGAAAATTAGAAACCAACGGAATTAGTTTGAAAATACGTAATTTAGAATGTTAGCGCCCATTTTTAATGCTTTTTCTCTGATGTTCAATGGGTCGTTGTGTACTTCTTGACTTTCCCATCCATCACCTAAATCACATTCGTAAGTATACAAAAGAGCTAATCGGTTTTCGATAAAAATTCCAAAAGCTTGGGGTTGTTTGTTATCGTGTTCATGGATTTTTGGTAATCCATTTGGAAAAGAATAAGGTCCTTGAAAAATGGGATGCGTTTTTGGAATTTCAATTAAATTATTATCTGGAAACAATTTTTTGATTTCTTTTCTGATATATTCGTCCATTCCGTAATTGTCGTCGATATGTAAAAACCCACCTGAATTTAGATAATTTCTAAGGTTTTGAACATCGTTATTACTAAAAACTACATTTCCATGACCTGTCATGTGAACAAAAGGATACAAGAATAATTCAGCGCTACCAACATCTACAGAATTAACTTTAGGATTTAGCTTTGTATTAATATTTTGATTGCAAAATCGAATTAAATTTGGAAGAGAAGTTGGATTGGCATACCAATCGCCACCTCCAGAATATTTTAAAACCGCAATTTCTTGGGAAAATCCCAAGTTCAAAACTAATAAAATTCCAAAAGCTAAGAGTTTATTCATTTTTTAGTATAATTGTATGACAAGCTACTAAAGCTGCCGTTTCTGTTCTTAATCGGGTATTTCCCAAAGTTACGGGAATAAAATTATTTTCTAAAGCTAATTTAATTTCTTTTGATGAAAAATCCCCTTCTGGACCAATTAATATCGTTACTGTTTGGTCTTTTTCTATTTCCTTTGAGAATGACTTTTTATCTGTTTCTTCACAATGTGCGATGAATTTTTGGCCTTCAATGTTTTTCTTTACGAATTCAGAAAGACTAATCGCATCATTTATTTTTGGCAAATAAAATTGATTCGATTGTTTTACTGCTGATTGAATTATTTTTTCCGCTCGATCAATTTTGTAAATTTTTCTTTCCGAATGTTCGCAAATAATTGGTGTGATTTCATGAATTCCGATTTCTGTTGCTTTCTCTAAAAACCATTCCATTCTGTCATGCATTTTGGTTGGAGCAACGGCAATATGTGTTCTGAAAGATGTAGCTTCGAAAAACTGTTCTTCAATGATTTTTACTTCACATTTTTTTTCTAAGCCTAAAGATATTTCGGAAATAAATAAAAACCCTAAACCATTTGTAATATGAATTTTATGACCTTCTTGTTTACGTAAAACTTTAATTATATGTTTACTTTCTTCTTTGTCAAAAGTAAACGTTTTATCTCCAGATTTTATTTCAGAATTATAGAATAATTGCATAGTTTTAAAATTCAATTCTTGCTTTAGAAACCACATCAGATGTACTGAAATTTTCTTCTAAAAAGTTATAATAACCTACAATTCCAATCATGGCAGCATTGTCTGTTGTGTATTCAAATTTTGGAATATAGGTTTTCCAGCCATATTTAGTTTCGGCTTCTTTTAGTGTATTTCTAATACCAGAATTTGCTGAAACACCTCCGCCAATTGTGATTTGATTTATACCTGTTTCGGCTACAGCCAATTTTAATTTATCCATTAGAATTTGGATGATTGTATGTTGAATTGAAGCACAAATATCATTTAAATTTTCAGTTATGAAATTTTCGTTTTCTGCTACATTTTTCTGAATAAAATATAGAATTTGCGTTTTTAATCCACTAAAGCTAAAATTTAAACCATCTACTTTTGGTTTAGTAAATGGAAACGCTTTCGGGTTACCTAATTTCGCATATTTATCGATTAAAGGTCCGCCAGGATAAGGGAGTCCTAATATTTTAGCGCTTTTATCAAAAGCTTCACCAACCGCATCATCTGTTGTTTCTCCAATGATTTGTAAATCAAAAAAACTAGCAACTTTTATAATTTGCGTATGACCACCTGAAATTGTTAAGGCAATGAAAGGGAATGTAGGTTTATCATATCCTTCTTCATCAATAAAATGGGCTAAAACGTGAGCTTTCATGTGATTAATAGCAATCAAAGGAATATTTAAACCTAAACTTAATGATTTTGCAAAACTTCCACCAACTAATAGCGATCCCATTAATCCTGGTCCTTGTGTAAAAGCAATACAATTTAAGTTTTCTTTTGTAATTCCTGCTTTTTTAATAGCCATTTCTACTACTGGTACTATATTTTGCTGGTGCGCACGTGATGCTAATTCGGGAACTACACCGCCGTATTCTTCATGAACTTTTTGTCCAGCTACAATATTTGACAACACTTTATCATTACATAAAACCGCAGCAGACGTGTCATCGCATGAACTTTCGATGGCTAAAGTGTAAATTTTTTCCGTATTTGTGATACTAGGCATGAAATTTGGTATAAAAACAATTGTAAATGTCCTACAAAATTGCTTATTTTTGTTGCTATAAGCAAATAAAATTAGATTTGTTTTTCAAAATTAAATAAATAATATATCAAATCGGTAAAAAAAATATTTGTTCGTTCCATAATTGGGATACTGCTTTTAATGCTTATAGTAGCTATACTATTGGCATTACCTGTTGTACAAACCAAACTCGGACAATATGCTACCGATGAGCTGAAAAAAGAGTTCGGTGTAGATATTACTGTTGAAAAAGTTGCTATCAATCCTTTTGGTGGAGTAAAATTAAAAGGTGTTTTAGCTCGAGATCATCATAAAGATACCTTGTTTCATTTTACAAGAATTAATACTTCTATTTTAAGTTATAAAAAGCTTGTTGAAAACGGGCATCCTTATTTAGGCGATTTACTTGCAGAAGGTTTAGACTTAAAAATCATACAATACAAAGGTGAAAAAGATACTAATTTAGATAAATTTGTAGCTGCTTTTGACGATAATTCAGGAAAGCCATCTTCCGGTAAATTTCGATTAAAAATAAATTCAATTGCGCTTCAAAAAAGTCGTTTTAGATATATTGATCAAAATTTGAAAAATCCAAAAGTATTAGATTTTACTAATCTTCACGGACAATTAGATGATTTTTATATTAAAGGCGCAAATGTATATTCTTATGTTTATAAATTGTCGTTTAAAGATCATAGAGGTTTGATTGTTAAAAACTTAACTTCTGATTTTACCTACACTAAAAAGAATATTTTATTAAACGAATTAATTTTAGAAACCGATAATTCTTCGTTTAAAGGAAAAACTGAACTGCGTTACGACAGGAAAGATTTTAAAGATTTTAATAATAAAGTTATTTTCGATTTAGATATAAAAGAAGGGAAAATTTCAAGTAACGATTTAAATTACTTCTATTCTGAATTCGGAAAAAATCAAAAATTTTATATCGATTCACATATTTTAGGAACTTTAAATGATTTAAAATTTAATAATTTAAAGTTTAATGATTTAAATGATAATGAAGTTGTAGGTAATTTGCAATTGAAAAATCTTTTCGGAAAAGGTGATCAGAAATTTTACATGAAAGGTAGTTTCGATAGATTAATTGCAAGTCAGGCGAGTGTTAGTAAAGTATTGCCTAATCTTTTAGGAAAAAATCTACCCAAACAATTACAAAAATTAGGTCGAGTTGATTTAAAAGGTGATGTAGAACTAACTCAAAAATGGGTTGTTGCAGATGTTGATTTATTTTCAAAATTAGGTCATGTAATTGGCGATTTTAAAATGGATAAAATTGACAATATTGATCAAGCTAAATATGATGGAAAATTTGAATTAGATAATTTCGATTTAGGTGCGTTTTTGGAAGAGAAAGATTTAGGAAGAACGTCAGTTGTTTTAGATATTAATGGAACAGGTTTTTCTAAAAAATATTTGAATACAAAAGCAAAAGGAAACGTAGGTCAATTTAGATATAACGGTTATACATATAAAAATATTGATGTGGATGGAACGTTCAAAATGCCTTATTTTAAAGGCGCTTTGAATAGTAATGATTCGAATTTAAAAATGACGTTTGATGGTCTAGTTGATTTAAGTAAAAAGAAAAAAGAATACGATTTTGATGCCAAAATTGCTTATGCAGATTTGAAAAAAACAAATCTTTATACCAAAGATGCTAAATCTATTTTCTCTGGAAATATTAAAATGAAAGCCAAAGGAAATAGCTTGGATGACTTAGCTGGAGTGATAGATTTAGAAAATATTTCTTATACGAATCAAAAAGCAGATTATTATTTCGATAACGCTTACATTACTTCATCTTTCGATAATAATAATGTTCGAACAATTACTTTGAATTCATCTGACATGATTGATGGTCAAGTGATTGGAAAATATCAAGCTAAACAAATTCGTAAAATTGTTGAAAATGCAGTGGGTAGTTTATATGCTAATTATTCTCCACATAAATTATCCAAAAATCAGTTTTTAGATTTTGATTTTACAATTTATAACAAGATTTTAGAAGTTTTTTATCCAGATGTTACTATTGGAGAAAACACACGTGTAAAAGGAAAAATTAATGCCGATGATGGTTTGTTTCAATTCGATTTTAAATCGCCATTTGTTAATGCTTTTGAAAATAAATTCAATGGAATTAAGGTTGATATTGACAATAAAAATCCATTATATAACACTTATATTGAGTTAGATAGTCTAAATACTAAGAACTATAAAATTTCTGAATTTAGTTTAATTAATTTAACTTTAAACGATACACTATTTGCTAGAACCGAGTTTAAGGGTGGTGTTAAAGGTGAAGATAAATTCGATTTAAACTTATTTCACACCATTGATGAAAATAAACAATCAGTAATTGGTTTTAAAAAATCAGATATAACATTCAAAAATTACCAATGGTATATTAATGAAAAAGAAACAAAAGGGAATACAGTAGTTTTTGATAAAGGATTTAAAAACTTTAATTTCAATCAACTTACTTTATCTCACAATGAACAATTTATCGATTTTAATGGAGAAATGCGTGGAAGTACGTATAAAGATTTAAATTTCACTTTCAATGATGTAGATATTTCTAAAGTCACACCAGATATTAAAAATTTAGATCTTGGCGGAAAATTAAATGGTGAATTAAAATACAAACAAGATGATTTAATTTACGAACCTTCAACTAACTTAACCATTGATAGTTTAGTGGTAAATGATATTGCAGTTGGTGATTTGAAATTAGATGTTTCTGGCGATCAAAGCTTTAAGAAATTTAATGTAGATGCCACAATTTCTAATGAAGGTGAAGAAACTTTTTTCACAACCGGATTTGTAGAAGTTGTAAATGATAAAACACTTTTAAATTTAGATGCTGGATTCCAAAATTTCAATATTAAACCAATTGGCGGATTCTTGAAAGGAATTTTAGATAATGTTCGTGGTTTTGCTTCAGGTAGAGCACATATTGTTGGACCATTTGATAATCCAGAAGTAGATGGTATTTTGTATTTAGCGAATGCTGGTATGAAAATTCCTTATTTAAATGTTGATTACGACTTTGAAAAGAATTCAATTATTGACTTAACTGAAGAAAAATTTATTTTCAGAAATATTGAAATTTCCGACACTACTCCTGAAAAAACAAGAGGTATTTTAAGCGGAACCATTTCACATGATAAATTTGCTGACTGGGAAATGGATTTAAAAATAGCTTCTGATAGATTATTGGTTTTAGATACTAAAGATTCTGACGATGCTTATTATTATGGAAAAGCGTATTTTGATGGTTTTGCTACTATTGAAGGACCAGTTGAAGGTCTAGTAATTAATGCTAAAGGAAAAAGTGCTAAAGGAACTTCCATTAAAATTCCTGTAAACGATTCTGAAAGCGTTAGTGATAATGGATTGGTGCATTTTGTTACACCAGAAGAAAAATACGGAATAAATAATCTAAATAAAAAACCAACAAAAACCTATCAAGGTATCGATTTAAATTTCGATTTTGAAATTACTCCAAATGCAGAAATTGAAGTTATCTTAAACAGAGAAACTGGACATTCAATGAAAGGAACTGGTGATGGTTCTATGTATATGAGTATTAACACTTTAGGTAAATTTCAAATGAATGGGGATTTTATTGTTAATAAAGGAGAATATTTATTCAAATACGGAAGTTTTATTGATAAGAAATTTGTAGTAAAAAGAGGTGGTACGATAAGTTGGGAAGGTGATCCGCTTGGGGCAAAACTAAATTTAGAAGCAGTTACAACTAATATTACAGCAAATCCAAATGTCTTACTAGAAAACAATAGCTTTAATAAAAAGATTCCAACAGAAGTTAGTATTTTAATTTCGGGTGAATTAAATGCGCCACAATCTGATTTTAATATTAATTTCCCGAATGTAACTTCAGTACTAAAAAGTGATTTAGATTATAGGTTACAAGACAAAGATTTCAGACAACAACAAGCCTTTGCTTTATTAGCAACAGGTGGATTTATCGCACAAAACAACACTAATTATTTTGGTTCATTATTTGAAAAAGCAAATAGTGTATTTGGAGATGTACTGTCTGATGGAGAAAATAAATTAAAATTAGGTGTGAATTACCAATTAGGAAATAGACAACAAGAAATTTCAGATAGGGCTTTAGTTACGTTAACTACTCAAATCAGCGAAAAAATTAGTATTAATGGAAATGTTGGAGTTCCGGTTGGAGGAATTAATCAATCTTATGTGGTTGGAAATGTTGAAGTAGAATTGAAATTAAATACAGATGGAACATTAACAGCACATGTTTTCAATAAAGAAAATGATTTAAATTCAAATACTATAGGTCAAAATATTGGCTATACTCAAGGAATTGGTTTGTCATATAGTGTAGATTTTGATGATTTTAAAGAATTACTTCATAAATTATTTAAATCACAAAAATCTAAAAATAATTCTAAAAACCCTGTGGATGAATCAGATGATTCTGAAATTAATCCAGAGTTTATCAATTTTATTGAAGAAACAAGAAAACGACAAATTAAAGAAGAGAAAAAATCAGATCCTAAAAACAGAGTTCCAGATATTAATGATGTGAATTAATTCAAGTTCATTAATAAATTATGACAACTCAATTCAGTTACTTTCTGAACCCAAAAATCAACAACACAACCCAATCGAACTAAGAATAAATTCGGTATTTTATATTAAAACCTGAAAATTTATTAACGAAAACGTTTGAAACTGATATTATGCTAAAAAATAACTCGTTTTTTAGCATAATATGTAATATCCTTTGCTAATTTTACAAATAATATAATATGAATATGTCAGCAATTAAAAAAATAGGAGTGTTAACTTCAGGAGGAGATTCTCCAGGAATGAATGCAGCCATTAGAGCCGTTGTTCGTGCTTGTGCTTACTATAATATAGAATGTGTTGGAATTTACCGTGGTTATCAAGGTATGATTGAAGGCGATTTTAAACCTATGGGACCACGTGATGTAAAGAACATTATTAATAAAGGAGGAACAATTTTAAAAACTGCTCGTTCAAAAGATTTTATGACACCAGAAGGTAGAAAAGTGGCTCACGATAATTTAAAAGCAAGTGGAGTTGATTCGCTAGTTGTAATTGGAGGAGATGGATCTTTTACGGGTGCAGAAATTTTCAATGAAGAATTCGGATTTTCTGTAATTGGAATTCCAGGGACTATTGATAATGATATTTTCGGAACGAGTCATACTTTAGGTTACGATACGGCTTTAAACACAGTAATAGAAGCCATCGATAAAATTAGAGATACAGCTAATTCTCATAACCGTTTATTTTTTGTAGAAGTAATGGGAAGAGATGCTGGTCATATCGCTTTAAATGCCGGAATTGGAGCTGGAGCAGAAGAAATTTTAATTCCAGAAGAAGCTTTTGGATTAGACCGATTAATTGAATCATTAAAGAAAAGTAAAGAATCAGGAAAAACCTCAAGTATTGTTGTAGTTTCTGAAGGAGATAAAATTGGTAAAAATGTTTTCGAATTAAAAGATTATGTAGAAGAAAATATGCCAGAATATGATGTTCGAGTTTCAGTTCTTGGACACATGCAACGTGGTGGAGCACCATCTTGTTTTGACAGAGTTTTAGCTTCTCGTTTAGGAGTAAAAGCGGTGGAAAGTTTACTAGAAGGAAAATCGAATTATATGGTAGGATTACAATACGATAAAATTACGTTAACACCTTTAGAACAGGCCATCAAAGGACAAAGTGAAATTGATATGGAATTGGTAAAAGTCTCTGATATTGTTTCTTCGTAAAAAGAGCCAGGTAAAAAGAGCCAAGTAAAAGTTAAAAGAGTCAAGTTTAATATCTATTAGCAAAATGATTCCAGAGGAATCAAATATTTATAGAATTGCGTATTTATATCATAATCAAAAATTAAAAAAACAATCAATTAAAAACATTAATGATTCCAGAGGAATCAAATATTTATAGTTATGTCAGTAAAATTAGGAATAAACGGATTCGGAAGAATCGGAAGAATTGTATTCAGAGAAACATTCAACAGAGATAATATAGAAGTAGTAGCTATTAACGATTTATTAGATGTAGATCATTTGGCTTATTTGTTAAAATACGATTCAGTTCATGGGCGTTTTGCCGGAAAAGTGGAAGTAAAAGACGGGAAATTATATGTAAATGATAAATACATTCGTGTTACAGCTGAAAGAGATCCAAAATTAATCAAATGGGATGATAAAAGTGTTGATGTAGATGTAGTGGCAGAATGTACTGGAATTTTCACCACATTAGAAACAGCTCAAGCTCATATTGATGGTGGTGCCAAAAAAGTAGTGATCTCGGCTCCATCTGCAGATGCTCCAATGTTTGTAATGGGAGTAAATCACACAGAAGCTAAAGCTACTGATACCATTGTTTCAAATGCTTCATGTACTACAAACTGTTTAGCGCCTTTGGCTAAAGTTATCAATGATAATTTCGGAATTGTAGAAGGATTAATGACAACTGTTCACGCCTCAACAGCAACGCAAATGGTAGCAGACGGACCTTCTAAAAAAGATTGGAGAGGTGGTCGCGCGGCAAGTGTAAACATTATTCCATCTTCAACTGGAGCCGCAAAAGCAGTTGGAAAAGTCATTCCAGCATTAAACGGAAAACTAACAGGAATGTCATTTCGTGTTCCAACAGTTGATGTTTCAGTAGTTGATTTAACTGTTAAATTAGCCAAAGAAACTACTTATGAAGAAATTATGAAAGTACTAAAAAATGCTTCAGAAACCTCAATGAAAGGAATTTTAGGTTACACGGAAGACGATGTAGTTTCTCAAGATTTTGTATCTGATACGCATACTTCAATTGTAGATGTTAAAGCTGGAATTGGTTTAAATTCAACCTTTTTCAAATTAGTTTCTTGGTACGATAATGAATACGGATATTCAAGCAAATTAATTGATTTAGCCGTACATATTAATTCTATAAAATAATATTTTAAAAGTGATTTGTTTTTATTTACGAATCACTTTTTTTATTTTTACCAATCACAAACTAAACTAAAATGAAATTACTTGTAGACAGCGGTTCCACAAAAGCCGATTGGATTGCTATTGATACGAATGGAAAAATTTTATTTACAACGCAATCCTTAGGTTTAAATCCAGAAGTATTAACTAAAGAAGAAATTATAGCTCGTTTAGAAGATAAATTTGATATTTCTCACAACAAAGAAAAAGCAGATTTTCTATATTTTTATGGAGCAGGTTGCGGAACTGATAGAATGAAAAATTTTTTAACAGAGGTTTTTCAAGAGTATTTCTCCAACGCAAAAGTTTCTGTGTATGAAGATACTTATGCTGCCGTTTTTGCCACTACACCCAAAAATGAAAAAGCAATTGTTTGCATATTAGGAACAGGTTCAAATTGTAGCTATTTTGATGGAAATGTATTACATCAAAAAGTGCAATCATTAGGTTACATTGCCATGGACGATTGTAGTGGAAACCGTTTTGGTCGTCATTTAATCAGAGCGTATTATTTTAATAAAATGCCAAAACATTTGGCTACAGCTTTTGAAAAAGAATACGATTTAGATGCAGATGTTATTAAGCAAAATTTTTATAAAGAATCCAATCCAAATGCCTATTTAGCAACGTTTGCCGAGTTTTTAATTAAGAATAAAAATGAGGAAATTTGTCAAAAATTTATCAGAGAAGAAATGGTTGCTTTTGTAGAAAACTACATTATGCAATTTGAAAATCATAAAGAAGTTCCTGTTCATTTTATTGGTTCGATTGCATTTTATTTAAAAGACGAATTAGAAACTATTTTAAATGAATACGGAATTAAAATCGGAAACGTACTTCGACGACCAATTGATGGTTTAATCGAATTCCATGCCGCAAATAACTAAAATTTTGCCCCAAAATAAAGCAGTTAGTTTAAGTTATAAAACCTTAGTAAATAGCAATATTTGGTAAGGTTTTTTTTTGACTTTGAAATTATACCTGAAAAGCCTAACTTTGTAATTCTATATGGGATTACAGCACATTTTTTTATTGACATTCCGAATTGATTTTTTTCCTCAAAATCGAGGAATACTTTCCAAAACTATTTATTCGAATTTTCGTTACAGTTACTGAATTTAAATCTGTCTCAGAAAATTATATGATATATGAACAAAATTTTCAATTTATTTGATTTATCGCAAAAGGTAAACTACAGAACAGAAATTTTAGCTGGGTTAACAGTTGCAATGACTATGATTCCCGAATCGTTATCATTTGCCATATTAGCTGGTTTTCCTCCGTTAGTAGGTTTGTATGGCGCGTTTATCATGGGATTGGTTACGGCAATTTTTGGTGGTCGTCCAGGATTAATTTCTGGTGGAGCAGGAGCAACTGTTATTGTACTTATTGCTTTAATGAAATCTCACGGTTTAGAATTTGTTTTTGGTGCGATTGTACTTGCTGGAATCATTCAAATTTTAGTCGGATTGTTTAAGTTAGGTAAATTCATCAGATTAGTGCCTCAGCCAGTAATGTATGGTTTTGTGAACGGATTAGCTATTGTAATTTTTATGTCGCAATTAGAACAATTTAAAACCATAATTAACGGACAAACAGAATGGTTATCTGGTTTACCTCTTTTAATAATGGCTGGATTAGTGACTTTAACGATTGCAATTGTAGTTGTATTTCCTAAAATTACTAAAGTTGTTCCTTCGTCTTTAGTTGCTATCATTGTCGTTTTTGTTTTAGTTTTCATTTTTAATATTGATACAAAACAAGTACAAGATATCGCTTCTGTAAATGGTGGTTTTCCGCCTTTCCATATTCCAAATATTCCTTTAAATTTAGAAACGTTACAAATAATTTTACCTTACGGTATTATTATGGCTGCAGTGGGATTAACAGAAGGTTTACTAACTTTAAATTTAGTAGATGAAATCACCGGAACTAAAGGAAATAGTAACCGTGAATGTTTGGCTCAAGGAAGCGCCAATATTGCGAATGGATTTTTCTTCGGGATGGGCGGTTGTCCTATGATTGCTCAAACTTTAGTGAATCTTTCCGCAGGTTCAAGAGTTCGACTTTCAGGAATTATTGCCGCTTTGACTATTTTATTAATCATTTTAGTTGGCGCTCCAGTAATTGATAAATTGCCAGTAGCTGCTTTAACAGGAGTGATGATTATGGTTGCGATAGGAACTTTTGAATGGACCAGCTTAAAAATTTTCAAGCGAATGCCTAAATCAGATGTTTTTGTTATGATTATAGTAATGCTCATCACTGTTTTTCTTCATAATTTAGCTTTAGCGGTTTTAATTGGCGTGATTATTTCTGCATTAGTTTTTGCTTGGGATAATGCAAAAAGAATTCGTGCTAAGAAATACATTGATGAAACTGGAGTGAAACATTATGAGATTTTCGGACCTTTATTTTTTGGTTCAGTAACTAACTTTACTGAAAAATTTGATGTTGCCAATGATCCAAAGGAAATTATTATTGACTTTAAAGAGAGTCGAGTAGCAGATATGTCAGCGATTGAAGCTTTGAATGCCTTGACACATCGTTATTTCTTGCAAGGGAAAGTAGTACAATTACGTTATTTAAGTCAAGATTGTATCCAATTGTTAAACAATGCTGAAGCCATTGTAGAAGTAAATATTATGGAGGATCCTACCTATTTATTAACAGATGAAAAAAATATTTAAAAAGACATATAATGAAGTTATCGCAACTATTTAAAGATTTTTTTGAAAGTGAAAAGCTGAGTGGATTAGTTTTAGTTCTTTGTACAGTTATCTCGTTAGGATTAGCCAATTCAGTTTTTGGCGAAAGTTATCATCATTTTTGGTTAACCAAATTTGCAGGTCAAAGTATTGAATATTGGATTAATGACGGGTTGATGACTATTTTTTTCTTATTAATTGGTTTAGAATTAGAACGAGAAATTTATCAAGGTGAATTATCGAATGTTAAAGATGCTTTGCTGCCTATTTTCGCTGCTATTGGTGGAATGTTTGTTCCAGCTGCGATATTTTTATTTTTCAATTTTGGTAAAGAAACGCAATCAGGAGCAGGAATTCCAATGGCAACTGATATTGCTTTTGCTCTTGGAATTTTGTCGTTATTAGGGAATAGAGTACCCACTTCATTAAAAATATTTTTAACAGCTTTAGCAGTCATTGACGATTTAGGTGCGATTTTAATTATCGCAATTTTCTATACAAAAACAATACTTTGGACAAATTTACTCATCGCTTTAGGCATGTTTGTTTTTCTTTATGTATTAGGAAAATTTCTTAAAGTTAATAATTTAATTCCGTATTTAATTGGTGGTGTTATCATGTGGTATTTTATGTTAAATTCAGGCGTTCATGCTACAATTACTGGCGTTTTATTAGCTTTCGCGATTCCTTTTGGAAATGGTGGTGAGAAATCTACTTCGTACATATTACAACATTTTCTTCATAAACCGGTGGCATTTATCATTCTTCCTATTTTTGCCTTAGCAAATACAGCTATTGTAATGAGTGGAAGTATTTCGGAAATTCTAACAGAAAATTATAGCTTAGGAATTGCTCTTGGATTAATTGTAGGTAAGCCATTAGGAATCTTTTTAATTACTTTTATCGCAGTTCAAGTTGGATTTTGTAAATTGCCAACCGACATAAATTGGAAATCCGTTTTAGGTGTTGGATTTTTAGGCGGAATTGGTTTTACAATGTCGATTTTTATTACTTTGTTGGCTTTTGAACAAGATACGGTGATTAACAATGCTAAATTTATTATTCTATTATCTTCTTTAATGGCTGGAATCTTAGGATTTTTGTTTTTAAAAGCCACATTGAAAAATTCTTCTACTGAAGTTGACGCATAATTTTCTAAATATGACAAATAAAAAAATGGAAATAGCAGTAATTGCACACGATGGAAAAAAAGCTGATATGGTTCAGTTTTTAAACAAAAACCACCAACTTTTGCTTAAAGAAAATATTAAAATTATTGCAACGGGTACAACTGGTGGAAAAGCGGAAGCCATAGGTATAAAAGTAAGAAAAATGCTAAGTGGTCCTTTAGGTGGCGATGCACAAATTGCAGCTAGAGTAGCAGAAGGTAAAACGAAAATGGTATTATTTTTTAAAGATCCTTCAAGTAGTCACGCGCACGAACCGGATATTAATATGCTAATTCGTATTTGTGATGTGCATAACGTGCCATTAGCAACAAACGAAGCTACAGCGCAAATGTTGTTGAATGCTTTATTGTTGGAAGACTGAAATTTTTCAGATATTAAAATTCCAAAAAAATCCTCAAATTAAGATTAAAATGAGGATTCTGATATTTATTTAAAGTGTGTTTATTTTATCGCAACTGCAGAAATTTCTACGTTTACATTTTTAGGTAAACAAGCTACTTGTACAGTTTCTCTTGCTGGTGCCGTGGCTTCATTAAAGTAAGAACCATAAACTGCATTTATATTTCCGAAGTTTCCCATATCGCTAATAAAAATAGAAACTTTTACTACGTTTTCAAAAGTCATTTCTGCGGCTTCTAAAACTGCTTTTAAATTTTCCATCACTAACTTTGTTTCCTCTTCAATATTGTCTAAGACCAATTCATTTGTTACGGGATTGATGGCAATTTGTCCAGAAGTATACAAAGTGTTGCCAACTAAAACTGCTTGGTTATATGGACCAATAGGAGCAGGCGCTTTTTCTGTAAATATTATTTTTTTCATGGGTTTTTCCTTGGTTTGTTTGGAAGTTTATACTTGTTGCTTGTATCTTTTTACTTTTTACTTGGCTCTTAATTACCTTAATCTTGGATCTGGTAACTTACGTTTATCCCATTTAATATCACTTAATATCGATGATTTGATTCCAATAAAGAAATTCCAATACGAATAAACACCAATTGGTACGATGCTAAAACTCATTCTCCAACTTTCTAAATCTCTTTCAAAACGCAATTGAGTGAACGTAATTCCTTTTTTAGTAAAATCATATCCAGATGAAAATCCCATTCTCCATTTTATCGCTAAATCAACATTACCAGAAACCATTAACGAATTGGTTGTGATTTCTTTTTGATTTTCATTGTTGCTGTAGGTTAAGGAATAAGCCAAACGTAAATCCCAAGGAAACTTGAAATTATACAATTCCGTTTGTTGTTTTTTAGTATCTTTTTTTCCGAATAAACTTTGTTCTTGATTACCTAAATCTGTAGCAGAACCAAATAAATCGTCACTTCTTCCACCATTTTGAACGTTTTGCTTTGAGCTTTTATCTGAACCAAAATCGTTGCTAGTTACGGAATAGTTTAATGTAATGTTTGAACTTGTCATTCTTGCTAAACCATTCCCGTTACTTAAGCTAAATTCGTCAATTTTTTTGTTGTTTTCATCAAGATCATAAGGATCAAATTGCGCTCCAAAATTTATTCCTAATTTATTATCAAACAACGAGGTTCCACCAATAAGATTAATTGGTGATAATTTAAATTCTTTAGCAGACAAATTATATGCTGTTGAAAAGTTGAACTGATTTAACAACGATATTTTTTTAGTTTCTCCTTTTTTACTCGCTTTGTCTAAAACTTTAGCTTCCAATGTGTTGGCTAAACCAAAACCAATTGAATTCGCAGTTCCTAATCCTGGTGCACCTAATAATGTGTTTTCAAAACGACTGTAACTGTAATAATTTCCTAAATTATCTGTGTAGTGATCATAATATTGTCCGAAACTTGGTGTATAACCATAAGAAATACTCGGACGCATTAAATGTCTGATGGCTTGAATTTTATTCGTTTCTTTAAAGGTATAGGTTCCGTAAATAGTTGTTCCAACACTTGTTGATAAATTATAAGTTCGGTACGAATCAAATCCATTTTTTCTAATGCTTTCCACTTTATTTGTTGCGGTATTGAATATTTTTTCGTTGGTATTAAACACCCAATTTTCAGCGAATGAAGTTCCTGCAGTTACACTAAAATGTTTAAAGATTTTAAAGTTTGTAGAGATTGGAATATTATGAGAAATTCCAGCTAAAGCAGTATCAAACATTTCCGATTTGAATAAAAATGACTCGTTGGTTGAAATTCTGTTTTCTCCTTTTAAACTGTATTGAAAGTTGATATTTTGAAATACTCCTTTTTTAATTCCATCTTGTTTTGCGAATGGAAAAATTCTGTCTACACTAGCATTAAATGAAGGTAACGTTAAATTTACAATCTCCGTATTTGTATTTTGATTGTGAGTTACAGCAACTGCAAAATTAACTAATGGCACTGTAGGAACCGTTTTAGAATAACTAATAGAAGAACTTAAAGTGTTATTTAAATTGGCTCCAACATTAATTAAGTTCAAAGATTGACGGAAATATTTACTACTACCAAAGTTTACAGAAGATGAAAATCTAGAATTCGCAGAAGCCTTTGCATCTTGGGAGTGCGACCATTGAATATTATATTGATTAGTTCTGGCGTAACCAGGAAATCCTTTTTCACCTAAAACCTGATTTTCATATCTAAGTTGTACATTTCCATTATACTTATATCTTTTGGCATACGAAGTTTCAGTTCTTAAAGCATAACTTCCATTGGTATAATAATCTCCTAAAACGGCTAAATCATAATAATCGCTCAAAGCAAAATAATATCCACCATTTTGTAAAAAATAGCCTCTTTCATTATTTTGTCCTGGAGCAGGTATAATTACTCCAGAAGTATTTTTATTAGTCATAGGAAAAAAGGCAAACGGAACACCAATAGGAGTAGGTACATCAGCAATATACATGTGTGTTAATCCGGTAACAAACTTCTTTTTTGGAACCAATTTGGCTTTGTATGCTTTAAAATAATATTCTGGTTTTTCGATGTTTGTAGAGGTTGTAAAACGAGCATTCTGGAAAAAAATCACAGAATCATTTTCTCTCTTAGAAACTTCAGAATACAAAAACATTTCACCTTGTTTACTTTTCGTATTCCAAATTTTTGCTTTACCGCTTTTCGTGTTAAAAACTATAGAGTCGGGCTCAATAATATTTTCTCCCTGTTTGAAATAAGGATACTGAATATATTTTCCAGTACTATCTTTTAATCGTCCAGCAGAAACAAGATTTTTTTCGTAATCCAAAACGATAATTCCTGACTTCAATTCGAAATCTATATAATGTAATTCGGCTTCATCATAAAGTGTTAACCTTTTTTTACGTTGGTCTAACCTTTCATAACCTTTTGCCTTACGGTTTACAATTCCTTCTAGTAAAGGTTTTTTTGTAGAGTCTTTTTTTACTATTGCTTTTGTAGCAACTAATTCATTAACATCTACTTTAACACTATCTTTAGGATTGGTGTTTTGAGAGTAAATTTCTGAATTACATGTAATTAGAAAAAAAAATAAAAAAACGATATGATTAATCTTTGTACTCAAATCTATAAATACTATTTTTGTAAAAATTGGTTCAATTTTTGATGGGTCAAACTTACGTATATTTTTTGTTAAATTTAATTATTTAGTAAAATTATAACTTAATTAAAATGAAAAAAACGCTATTACTTATATTACTCTCTATATCAATCTTTTCTTATGCTCAAGAAAAGAAATTTAAACTTATTTTAGATGCTGGTCATGGAGGAAAGGATCCAGGAGCCCAAAAAAATGGTTGTACAGAAAAAGTTATTGCCTTAGATGTAGTTTTAAGAATTGGTAAAATTTTAGAAGCTTATCCAGAATTTGATATAAAATACACCAGAACAACAGATGTTTTTATTCCTTTACAAGATAGAGCAAAAATAGCTAACGATTTTGAGGCAGATTTATTTGTTTCTGTACATTGCAATTCTTCTGTTTCTCCTAAACCTTATGGAGCAATGACTTTAGTAATGGGACTATCTAGAACAGGAATGAATTTCGAAATTGCCAAAGCAGAAAATGCGGTAATTTCATTAGAGGAAGATTATAAAGAAAAATACGAAGGCTTTGATCCCAATAATCCACATACTCAAATTGGGTTGAAAATTATGCAAGAAGAAACTTTAATGCAAAGTATTGATTTTGCTAGTACGGTTCAAGGATATTTTAAAAACTCTTTACAACGAAAAGATTTAGGAATGCACCAACAACCACTTTGGGTTTTAGATGCTACGGTTATGCCTGGTGTTTTAATTGAGTTAGGGTTTTTAAGTAATTTAGAAGAATCAAAATACATAAAATCTGAAGAAGGAAAATCTAATTTTTCTCAAATTATTGCTCGATCTATTATTGATTATAAAAACAATTTAAGAGGTACAAATACTGTTCCGAATGTATTAGATATTAAAGAACCGATCATAGAAACTGAAGTTCTTTTGGTTTCAACAGATTCTTCTACAGTGGCTAATTCAACTACAATTACACCAGTATCAACGGGTTCGGGTTATAAGGTTCAAATTAGTTTTAGCACTAAAAAATTAGAATTAACACCTGAAAATTTTAACGGTTTAAGTAATATTTCAGTTGTAGAAATTAATGGAGGTTTCAAATATTATTATGGAGAAGGAAGTATGGAAACTTGCAAGAAATTGTTAGCCGAAGCCAAATTAAAAGGATATAAAACTGCTTTTATAGTAGAATCAAAATAAAAAAATGATAAAATTCACGCAAGTATTAGTTGTATTTTTAGTAACGATTATGGCGCAATCTCAAACTAAAAAGTTTAAGGTTGTTTTAGATGCGGGTCATGGTGGAAAAGACTATGGTGCCACCTATCATGGAAATATTGAAAAGAAAATTTCATTAAATACGGTTCTTAAAGTAGGTGAAATTTTAGCAAAGGAATCCAACGTTGAAGTAATTTATACTAGAAAGACTGATGTTTTTGTTGAATTAGATGAAAGAGCAAATATAGCGAATCGTTCTAAAGGACATTTATTTGTTTCTATGCATTGTAATGCGAACGATAATCAGGCTGCAGCTGGAAATGAAACCTATGTCATGGGAGTTACCCGAAATGCTGCAAATTTAGAAGTAGCCAAAAAGGAAAATGCCGTTGTAACTTTAGAAAGTGATTATAAAATTAAGTACGATGGTTTCGATCCAAAATCACCAGAATCTGTGATGGGAATTTCTATCATGCAAGAAGAAAATATTCAACAAAGTATTGATATTGCAGGAAAAGTACAACAAGCGTTTACAAAATTTACACCTAGTAAAAATAGAGGTGTTAAACAAGCCGGTTTCTTAGTGTTGAGAAAAATTATTATGCCTCGCGTGTTAATTGAAATGGGGTTTGTTTCTAATAAAGATGAAGGTGCTTTTTTAAATTCCTCAGAAGGGCAAAATAAATTAGCAGAAGCCATTTCCAAAGCAATTTTAGAATACAGAGATGATTTTTTTAAACTAGAAACAGGTGTAACTCCAAAAAAAGAAGAGCCTAAAAAAGATTCTGTTAAAAAAGACGAACCTAAAAAAAATGAAGTAAAACCAACATCTGATCACAAAACTGCTATTGATGGAATTACTTTTAAAATTCAAATTTCAGCAAGTGGTAAAAAGCTAGAAACCTTACCTCAAAACTTCAAAGGATTAAAAAATATTTCTATTGAAAAGGAAAATGCGATTTATAAATATTTTTATGGTTCAACAGCTTCTTATGCAACTGCAAAACAATTGTTAGAAGAAGCAAAGGCCAAAGGTTATTCTTCTTCATTTATCGTACCTATAAAAAATGGGAAAAAAATTAAATTAAGCGAGGCAATCAAATAAATATTGCTATTTTTGTTTTTTTAAATTAATATATTTTGAAAATTTCTAGAGAAATTAAAGTTGCCGTTTTAGTTATATTATCCATAGTATTATTTTACTGGGGTTTTGTGTTCCTTAAAGGAAGAAATTTATTCGATAACAGTACTAAATTATATGCCGTTTATGATAATGTAGCCGGATTAGTGGTTTCTGCTCCAGTTACAATAAATGGTTTAAACATTGGAAAAGTTAATTCTATTGAAATGTTGCCAGATGGTAAAATGAAAGTTGAATTGATTATTACAAACGCTCAAATCCAAATTGCAAAATCGAGTACAGCGCAAATTATGGACTCTGGATTAATTGGTGGAAGAGAAATTGCCATCTTAAATAATTTTTCAGATAAAAATTTCGTAGAATCAGGTGATATTTTAAAAGCTTCTGATAAACTAGGATTAACTGCAGAATTAGCAAATCAAATCGGACCAGTAAAAGATAAAGTTGAAGTTTTATTAGAAAATGCAAATAAATTAATTGAAAATTTAAATGCTACTTTAGATGCTTCTACACAACAAAAATTAAAATCTGCAATAGCTTCATTAGAAATTACAATGGCAGAATTTAGTCAAACTTCAAAGAATATTAATGGTATTTTAGCAGATAATAAATCGAAATTAAATACAACTATTACAAATTTTGAAAAAACTTCTGGTAATCTAAATAACATGACAAGTTCTTTAGAAAAAGCGGATCTAGGTGCTACCGTAAAAAAACTTGAAGCTACACTAACAAGTGTTAATGGAATGATGACCAACTTAGAACAAGGTAAAGGTTCAATGGGGAAATTATTAAGCGATGACGCGATGTACACTAATTTGACTAAAACATCTAAAGAATTAGAATTATTATTACAAGATTTAAGATTAAATCCTACGCGATATGTAAATGTGTCTGTTTTCGGTAAGAAAAACAAACCTTATGTTGCACCAACTACTGAATCAATTAAAGAACAACCTAAAAACTAAAACCTATGAGTTTTTTACCAAATATTATTTTTGCAATTGTCCTAATCGTGGGCGTTGGCTTTTTCGTGATAAATGTTAAAAAAATAATACGAAATATTAAATTAGGACAAAACGTAAACAGAACGGATAATTCTGCAGCACGCTGGAAAAACATGGCATTAATTGCTTTGGGACAGAAAAAAATGTTCACCAGACCAATTCCTGCTATTTTACATTTTACCTTATATGCAGCATTTATTATTACTCAGATTGAGTTATTGGAAATCATTGTTGACGGACTTTTCGGAACTCATCGTTTCTTTAAAACAGGCTTAGGTGGATTTTATACTTTTTTAATTAGTTTCATTGAAATCCTTTCTTTATTAGCTTTAACAGCAACAATTGCGTTCTTGTCAAGAAGAAATTTATTAAAATTGCCACGTTTCAATAAAGCTGAAATGTTAGGTTGGCCAACAAAAGATGCTAACTTAATTTTAATCATGGAAATTGTTTTAGTAGCTTGTATTTTCACTATGAACGGAACTGATGAAGTATTATATTCATTAGGAAAATCTCACTTTGAAGGAACAGGTTCTTTTAATTTTGCAATTTCTCAACACTTAGGACCAGCAATTTTTGGTGGAATGAGCGAAGGTGCTTTACATATTTTAGAGAGAGTAGGATGGTGGGGACACTTATTAATGGTTATTGCTTTCTTAAATTATTTATATTTTTCTAAACATTTACACATTTTATTAGCGTTTCCAAATACTTATTTTGCCGATTTAAATGCAAAAGGGAAATTTGATAATTTAGAAAGTGTGACAAATGAAGTGAAATTAATGATGGATCCAAATGCCGATCCGTTCGCAGCACCAGCTAATCCTGACGCCGTTCCAGCTAAATTCGGAGCTTCAGATGTTCAAGATTTAAATTGGGTACAACTGCTAAACGCTTATACTTGTACAGAATGTGGTCGTTGTACTTCTTCATGTCCTGCAAATCTTACAGGTAAAAAATTATCTCCTCGTAAAATTATGATGGATACGCGTGATAGATTAGAGGAAGTTGGTAAAAATATTGATGCGAATAAAGGTGTTTTCGTTCCAGATAATAAATCTTTATTAAACGATTACATCACTCCAGAAGAACTTTGGGCTTGTACCTCTTGTAACGCATGTGTGGAAGAATGTCCAATCAATATTAGTCCTTTATCTATTATTATGGATATGAGACGTTATTTAGTCATGGAACAAAGTGCCGCTCCAATGGAATTAAATGCAGTTATGACCAATATTGAAAATAACGGTGCACCATGGCAATATAACCAACAAGATAGAGTAAACTGGAGAAACGAAGCATAAAATAGAGATAAGTCGCGACTATTCCTCTCAATACAAACAACAACAACAACACAATAGCATGAAAAAAGAAGAAATTGAAGGGAAATTACAAGAATTAACCGTAAATGGAGAACATTTAAGTCCAATATTACCTGAAGGAATTAAAAATTACCTAATTGATATTGACGGAACCATTTGCGATGACATTCCAAATGAAGAACCAGAAAGAATGGCTACGGCAAAAGTATATCCAGATGCTTTAGAAACTTTAAATAAATGGTATGATGAAGGCCATGTAATTTTCTTTTTTACGTCTCGAACAGAAGCGCACAGAGAAGTTACTGAAAAATGGCTGAAAAACCACGGTTTCAAATATCACGGGATGGTAATGGGTAAACCTCGTGGAGGAAATTATCATTGGATTGACAATCATTTGGTTAAGGCAACAAGGTATAATGGAAAGTTTACAGATTTAATTGAAAAAGATGTAACTATTCAGGTTTTTGATGATGAATTAAACGATTAATTCTTCGAAAAAAATCAAATTCAGCTTAAATAATAGAACAAACATAAAATAATATGTCAGAAAATTTAGTAGTACCAACAATGGCCGAAATGATGGCACAAGGACAAACACCAGAAGTTTTGTTTTGGGTAGGTTGTTCAGGGAGTTTTGATGATAGAGCCAAAAAAATTACAAAAGCTTTTGTGAAAATTTTAAACAAAGCAAATGTTCCTTTCGCTGTTTTAGGTACAGAAGAAAGTTGTACTGGTGATCCTGCAAAAAGAGCTGGAAATGAATTTTTATTTCAAATGCAAGCCATGATGAATATTGAAGTCATGAATGCTTATGAAGTAAAGAAAATCGTAACGGCGTGTCCTCACTGTTTCAATACAATTAAAAATGAGTATCCAGAATTAGGAGGAAAATACGAAGTAGTTCATCATACAGAATTCCTGAAATCATTATTAGATTCTGGAAGATTAACAATTGAAGGCGGACAATTTAAAGGTAAACGTATTACTTTTCACGACCCATGTTATCTAGGTCGTGCAAATAATATTTATGAAGCACCAAGAGATTTAATTACAAAATTAGATGCTGAATTAGTGGAAATGAAACGTTCTCGTGCCAATGGTTTATGCTGTGGTGCTGGTGGAGCGCAAATGTTCAAAGAACCAGAAAAAGGGAACAAAGACATCAATATTGAAAGAACTGAAGATGCTTTAGCAACACAACCAGAAATTATTGCTGCTGGTTGCCCTTTCTGTAATACTATGTTAACTGACGGAATTAAAAATAAAGAAAAAGAAGGTTCCGTTCAAGTTATGGATATTGCCGAATTAATTGCTAATGCTCAAGATTTATAAAATGAAAAGACTTATAATACTTTCGCTTTTTATTGTAAGCCAATTATCATTTGCTCAAAATTTAACTAAAGAAAAGTTGAAAGAGAAAATGGGTAAAGAATTGTGTGAAGACATCAACACAAAAACGATTACCGAAAAAAACTTCGAGTTTTTATTAGGGCTTTCTATGATGAAAGTTATTAAAAATAATAAAGCTGAAGTTGATCATCATTATGGAACAGTTATGTTCGGAGATGGTGGAGTTTTAGAAAAAATTGGAGAAGACATGGGCGAACAAATGATTACGATATGTCCAGATGTTTTTGAAAAAATGCACGGAATTGGAGTTTTAGATACTTACATTGAAGATGCGAAGGAAGAAATGTTAGCAGATTCTTCAAGTGTGGATTATGATGAAGAGTACGAAGAACCTAATGTAAATGGGAAATTTTTAAGTTCTAAATTAGAATCTTTTCAAACAATTAAAATTGAAGAAAGCAACGGAGATATTTCTAAATACATAATCTTGCATAATTTTGAAAATTCTAACTTAATTTTGCAAAAGAAATTAAAAGTAAACGATAAGGTTCATATATACTATTATGAAGACTTAATTTATGATCCAAAACAAAATAAATTTTTAGAATTTAAGGTTCTAACAGATATACAAAAAATATAATGTACATACCATTCGAAAATTTACCAGATGATTCCAAAATTTGGATTTACCAATCAAGCAGAAAATTATCTGATGATGAAGTAAATACCATTGAAGCTAAATGTCATGAATTTGTAGAAAATTGGGCTGCTCACGGCACAAGTTTAGAAGCTTCATTTCTTTTAAAATATAACCGCTTCATTATTTTTGCAGTCAATCAAGAAGTGCAACAAGCAACAGGTTGTTCAATTGATGCTTCCGTCCATTTTATTCAACAGTTAGAACAAGAATTTCAAATTGAATTGTTAGATAAGATGAATGTTACTTACAGAATTGGAGAACACATTGCCCATAAAACACTTATAGATTTCAAAAAAATGGCCAAAGAAAAAGCTGTTACCTCAAAAACTATTGTTTTTAATAATTTAATCAATACTAAAGGAGAAATTGAAGAATTTTGGGAAGTTCCTGCTGAAGAAAGCTGGCATAGTAGATTTTTCTAAAAAAAATAACTAACTTTGGAATCATCAATAGTTGTATGACTATTGGTGATTTTTCATTTTAATAAAATTACATGAAACCGCATTTTAAAAAGTATTTTGGTTTCATTTAAAGAATAATCAAAAAGCACACATGAAGCGATTACTTATATTATTTATAGTTTTTAGCCAAACCATATTCAGTCAAAATAAAATTAACACACAACCCGAACAAGTTTGGGTAGATAGTATTTACAATTCACTTTCTTTTGAAGAAAAAGTGGGACAACTATTTATGATTGCGGCATATTCAAACAAAAAAGAAGATCATGCCCAAGATTTAGATAAATTAATTACCAAATATAAAATTGGTGGATTAATATTTTTTCAAGGTGGTCCTAATCGACAAGCAAAATTAACCAACCGTTTTCAAGCAAAATCTAAAATTCCAATGCTTATTGGAATTGATGCCGAATGGGGTTTAAGTATGCGTATTGATTCTACACATGCTTATCCATGGAACATGACTCTTGGTGCAATAAAAGACAATTCTCTAATTGAGAAAATGGGAATGCAAATGGCAGACCAATCGAAACGATTAGGTATTCATTTTACTTTCGGCCCTGTAGTGGATATCAATACCAATCCAAATAATCCAATCATTGGAAATCGTTCCTTTGGTGAAACTAAAGAAAATGTAGCTGAAAAAGGTGTTGCATATTTAAAAGGTTTACAATCGTATGGCGTTTTTGCCACTGCAAAGCATTTTCCTGGTCATGGTGATACTTCAACAGATTCGCATCACGCTTTACCAACAATTAATTTCACAAGAGAAAGAATTGATGAAGTAGAGTTGTATCCGTATAGAGAGTTGATTAAGAATGGTTTAGCAAGTGTTATGGTTGCGCATTTAAATGTACCAAGTATTGAATCTCGTGAAAATTATCCTTCTTCTTTATCGGAAAAAGTAGTAACGGATATTTTAAAAAATGAATTAAAATTTGAGGGTTTAATTTTTACAGATGCCTTAAATATGAAAGGTGCCAGTAATTTTAAACAGCCTGGAGATATTGATGTTGCTGCATTTTTAGCAGGAAATGACGTCTTACTTTTTGCAGAAAACGTACCAACTGCCATTGAAAAATTCAAACAGGCTTTTAATAATAATTTATTCACAGAAGAAAGATTAGCCTATTCTGTAAAGAAAATTTTAAAATACAAATACAAAGCTGGTTTAAATAATTATTGTCCAGTTGAATTAAATAATTTGTACGCAGATTTAAATAAGAAAGAATACAAAGCTTTAAATTTAGAAATGTATGAAAACGCTATTACAGTTCTTAAAAACGAAGATAAAATTATTCCAATAAAAAATATCGATAAAGAAAAAATTGCTTTTGTGAAAATTGGTGATGGCGATGGAACATTTTTTATCGAAAAATTAAAAGAATATGCTGAAATTGAGGTGATTGAAACTAAAAATTTAGATTCGCTTTTAGTGGAAATTAATAACTATTCTAAAGTAATTGTAGGGTATCATAAACCAGAAGGTATTTGGAAAAAAAATGAAATGACTTTCAATGAAATTAATTGGATTGATAAAATTTCAAAACACAATAAAACAATTGTTACTTTTTTTACGAAACCTTACTCTTTATTAAGAATTCCAACTTTTGAATTTACAGATGGTTTAATTGAAGCATATCAAAATAATGAATTTTCACAAACTGTTGCGGCTGAAATCATTTTCGGTGCAAAAGATAGTAAAGGTGTTTTGCCCGTTTCGTTAAAAAAAAACTTTAGCGCAAATGATGGAATTCATACTAAAAATATACAACGATTAGGATTTGCTTTTCCAGAACAAGTAAACATGAATTCGGATATTTTAGCAAAAATTGATTCCGTGGCTAATTATGCCATAAAAAGTAAAGCGACTCCAGGAATGCAAATCTTAGTTGCTAGAAGAGGACAAGTAATATACAGAAAATCATTTGGTTATCACACGTATGATACCATTCAAAAAGTAAAAAATACAGATTTGTATGATTTGGCTTCTTTAACAAAAGTTTTAAGTACTCTTCCAAATATTATGCAAGATTATGAAAAAGGAACTATCAATTTTAAAACCACTTTGTCTGAACTTATTCCAAGTTATAAAAATTCAAATAAAGCAAATATTAATCTTTTAGATATGTTAACGCATCAAGCTAAATTACCAGCTTGGACACCTTTTTACGCTAAAACATTAGATACTTTAAAAAAACCAAGTGCCAAATATTATAGAGATTTTAAATCAAGTGAATTTCCATTTAAAGTTTCCAACAATTTATATTTACGTAAAGATTATAACGATACGATTATAAATTTCATAAAAAATACAGATTTATTACCTTATAAACAATACAAATACAGCGATTATACGTTCATTTTATTAAAAGAATATATAGAAAAAACTCATAAAAATACTTTAGATAGAATTTCAGAAGACAATTTTTACAAAAGTTTAGGAGCTTCAACTTTAACTTATAATCCTTTGGATAAATTCGAATTAAATAGAATCACTCCTTCAGAAGTTGACAATTATTTCAGATACGATACGGTTCACGGTTATGTTCATGACATGGCTGCTGCTATGCAAAATGGAGTAGGCGGTCATGCTGGCTTGTTCTCCAATTCGCTAGATGTGGCAAAAATGATGCAAATGTATTTACAAAAAGGTACTTACGGCGGCGTCACTTATTTTTCTCCAGAAACTTTTGATGCTTTTAATACTTGTTATTTCTGCAAAATTGGAAACAGAAGAGGTGCTGGTTTTGATAAACCACAATTAGGTTCTGAAGGACCAACTTGTGGTTGTACGAGTAAATCAAGTTTTGGACATACAGGTTTTACTGGAACTATGGTTTGGGCAGATCCAGAAAAAGAATTAGTTTACGTTTTTCTTTCGAACAGAACTTATCCGGATGCCAATATCAATAAATTATCAAAATTGAACATTCGCGAAACTATTCAGAAAATTATTTATGAATCTATAACTGATTAAAAATGACTTCAGACGCTAAAAATCCAGAGGAATATATCAATTCTTTACCAGAAGATAGAAAAATTTATATCGAAAAATTAAGAAATGTTATTCTAAAAAACTTGCCAAAAGGTTTTCAAGAAGGTATGAATTATGGTATGATGGGCTATTGTGTTCCTCATTCGATATATCCAAAAGGCTATCATTGTAAACCTACTGATCCATTACCATTTATGGGATTTGCTTCTCAAAAAAATAGTATTAATTTTTATCATATGGGAATTTATGCAAACAAAGAATTATACGATTGGTTTGTTGCCGAATATCCAAAATATTCCACTCGTAAATTAGATATGGGTAAAAGTTGTATTCGATTTAAAAAATTTGAAGAAATTCCGTTTGATTTAATAGGTGAATTAGTAACTAAAATTTCTGTAGAAGATTGGATTGCAACTTATGAAGCTGCATTCTTAAAAAAATAATAGCCGTTATAAAAATATAAAATATGAAAATAGCCATGGTTTGTTATCCTACGTTTGGTGGGAGTGGAGTAGTAGCAACAGAGTTAGGATTAGAACTAGCCAAAAAAGGACATGAAATTCATTTCATTACTTATAAACAGCCGGTTCGATTGTCATTATTAAATCCGAACATCTATTTTCATGAAGTAAACGTACCAAATTATCCTTTATTCCATTATCAACCTTACGAATTGGCGCTGTCAAGTAAGTTAGTTGATATGGTGAAATTATATAAAATTGATGTTTTACATGTGCATTACGCTATTCCTCACGCTTATGCGGGTTACATGGCAAAGCAAATGTTAGCAGAAGAAGGAATTACCTTGCCAATGATTACCACTCTTCACGGTACAGATATTACACTGGTAGGAAATCATCCGTTTTATAAAAGTGCCGTTACATTTAGTATCAATAAATCTGATTTTGTGACAAGTGTTTCTAATAGTTTACGTGAAGACACTTATCGATTATTCGATTTAAATAAAGAAATTCACGTTATTCCAAACTTTATCGAAATTGAAGAAACAATTCACGAAAAATCAATTTGTCAACGTTCCGTTTTAGCAGGTTCTAATGAAAGAATTATTACTCATATTTCAAACTTTAGAAAAGTAAAAAATATTCCAGATGTAGTAAAAGTTTTTTATAATGTTCAGAAAGAAATTCCATCGAAATTAATGATGGTTGGTGAAGGTCCAGAAAAAGCAATTGCCGAAAAATTATGTGAAGATTTAGGTATTTCTGATAAAGTAATCTTTTTTGGAAACAGTAACGATATCAATCAAATTTTAAAGTATTCGGATCTATTTTTATTACCTTCAGAAACAGAAAGTTTTGGATTGGCAGCATTAGAAGCCATGGCGTTTAATGTACCAGTGATTTCAAGTAATTCAGGCGGAATTCCAGAAGTGAACGAAGAAGGAATTTCAGGATTTTTAAGTAATGTTGGTGATGTGGATAGCATGAGTAAAAATGCCATTACAATTTTAAAATCTGAAGAAACATTAAATCAATTTAAAAAATCTGCTTTTGAAGTAGCTAAAAAATTTGATATTAAAAACATTCTTCCTTTGTACGAAGATTTATATGATAAAGCCATTAATTTAGAATCATAAATATGAATAATTTAAATAAAATAGTTTCAATTCTTAGTCTTTCAATTCTTTTTATGTCATGTAAACCGGTGCAACCGATTGTAGCGGAAAATGATGAATATCAGGTAGTTTATAAAAGTCAGATTGGAGGGAAAAAAGAAAAATCCAATTTAATCATTAAAAATTACGAAGAATTTAATGCCTTAATTTCCGAACTAAATATTGGTGAAGAAGAATTTGGAAAACTTTTGAGTATTGATTTAGAAAAACACGATTTACTAGTTTGTTTTCTTGGAGAAAAATCAACTGGCGGTTATGATATTGATGTGGAAAAAGTAAAATTTTTACCCAATTCTTCAGAAGTAATTTTAAAAGAAATTGTCCCTGAAAAAAATGCTATGGTTACTACAGCTTTAACGGCGCCATATATGTTTGTTACTTTACCAAAAAACAAAACCATACTTATTAAATAAAAAAAAGCCTTTCAATTTTGAAAGGCTTTTTACTTAAATATAATGAAATATTAATTCCATCTGTATCTAATTCCTAAAGCAATATCTGGACCAAAATCATCATCTATTCCATCGTTGAAATAAAACTCAGGTCTAAAATCTAATGATAATTGAAGAGGAATATCAAAGTTATATTCAATTCCGATATCTCCAGCTGCAAAAATTACTGTTTCAGAGTCACCGCCATAATTTACACCATTAATTTTAACCTTTTCAGCTTTCCAAGAACCGATTCCTCCACCAACACCAGCATACCAATTAAATCCACCTTCAATATTCCAAACCCATTGGTATAAACCAGCAATTTTAATAGCATCTACATTATTACTATTTCTCCACCGAAACCATCATTATCACCTAATCTTAGACCTAAAGCATTTTTAGAAATGTCCTGCGCTTGTGCAAATACTGCTCCCAACAGTAAACATGCAAATAAAAGTGTTTTTTTCATAAATGTGTATTAAAGATTAATTGCAAATATAAGGAATTTAACAGGAAGAAGGCAGGTTAATTAACAAGAAATGTATCTAAAAATTCTTCTTGAGTTTGTGTATTTGTTGGCGGTACACCTAAAGTAGTAGCAGCAGTTGAATCTAAAGTATAGGTAGTCAGGGTATTGGTGTAAACTACTCCAATGTTTTTAGCAATATATTGTGTAGAAGTTACCACATCTTGTGGGGCTAAAACGGTTATTGTTACAGGTATTCCAGCAAAAACTTGTGTAGTTGTAACTTTTAAATTCAAAATAATCTTTGTAGATTTTACATTCGTATAAGGATCACCATTTGGAGAAGAATAATTAGCAAAATTTTCACCACCAATTGATTTTAATTTGTATTCTACAGTCAAGGGTACACCATTAAAATCTTGAGAAAAGGAACCCGATTTTTCATTTAAAACTTCACCCGAAGTTGCGTATTCTTTAAAAATAATAAAATCTACTAAATTTAAATCTAATCCAACCGGAAGTGATGCACCTAAACCAAAAGAAAAGTCACCACTTAACAATAACTTTCCGCCATCTTTTCTAACACCATTATTATTTACTGATGTGCAATAAAATCCAGTTGCAATATTGTCTCTGTTTTTAAATTTTTTATAGGTATTTGGTGTAATTATCGTATCACCTGAAATGTATAATGAATCTCTAGTTGTAGTAGTTCCCACCACATCATAGGTCCAATAATTTCCATTATTTAAAGGTAAAGCATTTGTAAAATCACTTGTTTCAATCATAGAAGGTGCAGCATCTTCATCATTCGAACAAGAAAATAATGAAACACTTAAGATAATAAATAATATTTTTTTCATTTTAGTAGTTTTTTGCTAATATAAAAAAAACATTCGATATTTTTGTTTAAAAATTAACAGATGGCAAACTCAATCGGAAAGCTTTTTACTTTAACAACTTTTGGAGAATCTCATGGCGCTGCTTTAGGCGGAATTATTGATGGTTGTCCTTCAAATATTTCTATTGATTTGGATTTTATTCAGTCTGAGTTAGATAGAAGGAAACCAGGACAATCAAAAATTGTAACCCAAAGAAAAGAAGCAGATGAAGTGAAATTTTTATCTGGAATTTTTGAAGGAAAAACTACTGGAAGTTCTATCGGTTTTATTGTAGAAAATCAGAATCAAAAATCTAACGATTACGATCATTTGAAAGATACCTTCCGACCAAGTCACGCCGACTTCACCTACGATAAAAAATACGGGAATAGAGATTATAGAGGTGGCGGAAGAAGCTCTGCAAGAGAAACTGTGAATTGGGTTGTAGCTGGAGCGATTGCCAAACAAATTATTCCAGAAATTAAAATTAATGCATTTGTTTCTTCAGTTGGAGAAATATTTATCAATAAACCTTACCAAGATTTAGATTTTAGTTTAACGGAATCCAATCCTGTTAGATGCCCGGATATAGAAACGGCAGCTATAATGGAAGAATATATTACAAAAATCAAAAAAGAAGGCGACACTGTTGGTGGAACGATTACTTGCGTGATTCAAAATGTACCAATTGGTTTAGGCGAACCTGTTTTCGATAAATTACATGCGCAATTAGGAAAAGCTATGTTATCAATAAATGCCGTGAAAGGCTTTGAATACGGAGGCGGATTTTGTGCTGCAAAAATGAAAGGAAGCGAACACAACGATTTATTTAACGAAGACGGCACCACAAAATCAAACTTATCAGGCGGAATTCAAGGTGGAATTAGCAACGGAATGGATATTTATTTCCGTGTAGCTTTCAAACCAGTAGCCACATTACTACAAAAACAAGACGTTTTAACTAACGATGGAAAAATTATAGAACAACAAGGAAAAGGTCGTCACGATCCATGTGTTGTTCCAAGAGCTGTACCCATCGTAGAAGCTTTAGCCGCAATGGTTTTAGTAGATTTTACTTTATTGGATAAGGCGAGTAAGTGATAAATTGTAAATATGTTTGAAAAAATATTTTTCGCGATAGTTTTAACTATAGTTATTGCTTTTCTTTATAAGTTTAGAAAAAAGGAATTTGATTATTCTAATAATTCTAGATACTATAATTTGCTTTTTTTGACAATGTTTATTGTTATGATATTTGTTATAACAATTGTTGTAGAGATTCTTAAATGGATATTTGAATAAATACATTTACAACTCAAATGATTCATTGTGAATACCATTAAAAAAAATATTTGACACAAAAAAACTCCGATAGCGCGGATTTGCAATCCATGCCATTAAAAACTCACCTAATCTGTAAAATTAGAAAAAAAAACTCCTTAATTTCTTAAGGAGTTAAATATTGGTGGGCGATTGCTTGTTCCGATTTTTCTTTTGGAAAGGGGTTCGAACCCCCGACTCTCCCGATTGCATCGGGATGCTCTGAACCAGCTGAGCTAATCTTTACTTAAAATTAATTCTTGAATTTTAATTTTGCTTTTCCATGACTTTATTTTTTTTTTCTCTTGATAAAGCTTCTGATTTTGTAGTGTAGGTTTCTGTATAAACAATTTTCCAATCATTAGTGTTTCCAGTAAAACCTTTGCTTTTTTTATTGTGTCTGATAATTCTTTCTTCTAAATCGGAAGTAAATCCAATATAAAATTTGTCCCTAGTAGAACTGTGGAGTATGTAAACGATAAATGGCATATAAATAAACTTTGGCGTAAAAAAAAAGCATCTCAATAAAATTGAAATGCTTTGTGGGCAATGAGGGGTTCGAACCCCCGTCCCTCCCGATAAAATCGGGATGCTCTGAACCAGCAGAACTCATTTTTTTAAAATCGGGCATAAAAAAACTCCTTAATTTCTTAAGGAGTTAAATATTGGTGGGCGATGAGGGGTTCGAACCCCCGACCCCCTCGGTGTAAACGAGGTGCTCTGAACCAGCTGAGCTAATCGCCCCAATAAATCGCTCTACTTCCGTATTGCGAGTGCAAATATACACTCAATTTTTAGATATACAAGTAAAAATAAAAAATAATTAATTAAATTTTATGTCTTCTAAAATTACTCTGTTGGTTTCGTTTATGATTGTCATGGTAACTTTTTTATTTTCAGATAATTGAGATTCAATAACGTATTTTTTACCATTTTTATATGGAACATTACTTTTTTCAAAATCTACATCTCCATTAGAAATAGCCGCATCAATTTCCTTCATGTTGGTCAATTTCTTAGCAAAAATACTATCTACAGCAGCCGAAGTTTTAAAAGGTTTACTTCTAATATCTTTAATTACTCTACAATTTGGGAAATAACAAAAAGTTACACCTTTAGATTCTGCTTTCGCTGATAAAAATTCACCCACAAAATAAAATCCAATTAATAAACCAAATAAATAAAATGCTAATCTGTAACGTAATGACATGTTCTAATAAATTAATTTTGGCAAAGATAGAAAAAGTTAGAAGCAGAAGTTAGATGTTTCTAGTTTTTTATGATTTTTAATACCAATTAGAAGATTCAAATTATAATTTCATTTTTTAACAAAATAATATCTTAACATAATTCGTTTAAAATGTTATTTTTATTACTTTTGAGCAAAATTTTACAACAACAATTATGATTTTTGAAAGACAGAATTTAACTAACGAAGAATTAATTTATTTATATAAAAAATTAGTAAAACCAAGACTAATTGAAGAGAAAATGCTAATCCTTTTACGTCAAGGGAAAGTGTCAAAATGGTTTTCAGGTATTGGTCAGGAAGCTATTTCTGTTGGGATAACTTGTGCTTTGGATAAAGATGAATACATTTTACCAATGCACAGGAATTTAGGAGTTTTTACTTCTCGTGAGATTCCTTTACACCGTTTATTTTCGCAATGGCAAGGTAAAGCTACCGGTTTTACAAAAGGTCGCGATAGAAGTTTCCACTTCGGAACACAAGAATATAAAATCATTGGTATGATTTCGCACTTAGGTCCACAACTAGGAGTAGCTGACGGAATCGCTCTAGCTAATAAACTAAAACAAAACGGAAAAGTAACCGCTGTTTTTACAGGTGAAGGCGCAACTTCTGAAGGTGATTTTCATGAAGCTTTGAATATTGCTTCTGTATGGGATTTACCAGTTCTATTCGTAATTGAAAACAATGGTTACGGACTTTCAACACCAACAAATGAACAATATAGATGTGAAAATCTTGCCGATAAAGGTGTAGGTTACGGAATGGAAAGTCATATTATTGATGGAAACAATATTTTAGACGTTTACACAAAAATTACGGCTTTAAAAGCATCAATGATTGAGAATCCTCGTCCCGTTTTATTAGAATTTAAAACGTTTAGAATGCGTGGACACGAAGAGGCGAGTGGTACAAAATATGTTCCTCAAGAATTAATGGACATGTGGGCAGAAAAAGATCCAATCGAAAACTTTAGAAAATATTTAAAATTAACTGATGTTTTATCTGATGAAGTAGACGATGAAATTCGTGCAGAAGTTAAAGCAGAAATTGATGAACATTGGGCAATTACTCAAGCGGATCCGGAAGTTGTTGCTGATTTAAATGAAGAATTAAACGACGTGTATCGTCCTTATTCACATGAAGAATTTAACCATTCGGATGCAAAAGAAAATATCCGTGTAATTGATGCGATTTCATCTGCCTTAAGTCAATCTATGGAACGTCATAGTAATTTAGTTATTATGGGACAAGACATCGCTGAATATGGTGGTGCTTTCAAAATAACAGATGGATTTGTTGAAAAATTTGGGAAAGAAAGAGTTAGAAATACTCCAATTTGTGAAAGTGCAGTAGTTTCTGCAGCTAACGGATTATCAATTAATGGACATAAAGCAGTTATGGAAATGCAATTTGCAGATTTCGTATCAACTGGATTTAATCCAATTGTGAATTTATTGGCGAAGCAACATTACCGTTGGGGGGAAAATTCAGATGTTGTGGTACGTATGCCTTGTGGTGGTGGAACGCAAGCTGGACCTTTCCATTCTCAAACAAATGAAGCTTGGTTTACAAAAACTCCAGGTTTAAAAGTTGTTTATCCAGCATTTCCTTATGATGCTAAAGGTTTATTGAATACTGCAATTAATGATCCAAATCCAGTGATGTATTTTGAGCACAAACAATTATATAGAAGTGTGTATCAAGATGTTCCAACAGATTATTACACGATTCCTTTTGGGAAAGCAGCTTTAATTAAAGAAGGTAAAGATGTTACGATTATTTCTTTCGGAGCTGGAGTGCATTGGGCTTTAGATACTTTAGCAAAAAATCCTGAAATTTCTGCGGATTTATTAGATTTAAGAACCTTACAACCTTTAGATACAGAATCAATTTTTGCCTCAGTACAAAAAACAGGTAAATGTATTATTTTACAAGAAGATACATTGTTTGGTGGTGTTTCTAGTGATATTTCGGCATTAATAATGGAAAACTGCTTTCAATATTTAGATGCTCCTGTGAAAAGAGTAGGTAGTTTAGAATCTCCAATTCCATTTGTAAAGGCTATTGAAGATCAATATTTACCAAAAACCCGTTTCGAAACAGAATTAAAAGAATTATTACAGTATTAAGAACATACTTTTAATAGAATTTTGTAAAAGCGCACTTGTTGCGCTTTTTTTGTGCTTTGTATAAATAATTTGGTTATTTTTTAGGAGTAATGAAAAAAAATCACAAAAAAAATAGGAATTCTATTTTTATATTATTGCTAAATTAGTATATTTATGCAAAATTTATATATATGGAGATTTTAGCCTGCCCAAAATGTCAAAATAATCAGATTGTTAAGAGTGGAATTGTCAAAAACCGACAAAGGTATTTGTGCAAATCTTGTAACTACTTTTTTAGTGTTAATAAATTAGGTAAAAAAATTGATGATTATTACGTTACAAAAGCACTTCAATTATATCTTGAAGGATTAAGTTTCAGAGAGATAGAACGAATTATCGGAGTTTCTCACGTTTCTATTAGTAATTGGGTAAAAGAATTCAAAATTAAAAAACCTGAAAATTCAAATTATCATCCCACTTATAAAATTTTTAACCATTTAGAATTGGTCGAATTTCTTAAAAATAAGGAAATTTTATCTGGAGCAGGAATGATTATCACTGAACTTGGAGATAAGTTTATGCTAATTAAATGGGAACGTTTCAAGGATTAACTATACTCATTAACATATATATATATCAAAATTTTTTTCGTATGATATTTTTTAGAATTTGGCTGCACTAAACAAATACTAACCAATATCAAATTATGAAAAAATTACTAACCTTATGTTGTTTTGCAGCTACTTATTTAGGCTTTTCGCAAACAACTCCTGCACCAGCAGCTACTACTGCTAGTCCAGAAAAAGAATGGGATGTAAGCTGGTATGGCTTTATTCGAACTGATTATATTTGGGATACCCGAAAATCAGCACAAGTAAGAGAATACAATTTAAATTTATATCCTTTAGACGAAGTCTTAGATGTCAATGGTGCAGATTTAAATGATACAGGAGCTTCTAATTTTCTTTCTGTCGTATCTCGTTTAGGTACAAAAGTAAAAGGACCAAATGTTTGGGGAGCAAAAATTTCTGGAACTTTAGAAGGAGATTTCTTCGGAAATACTGAATCAACAATCGGTTTATTACGTTTACGACATGCTTACGTGAATTTAGATTGGTCAAAAACTTCCTTATTAATGGGACAAACTTGGTATCCAACATTTATTCCAGAAGTATTTCCAGGTGTAGCTAATTTTAGTACTGGAATTTTATTCAATCCTTTTGGATGGGCTTCGCAAGTTAGATTAAAGCAAAACTTCACAAAAGAATTTTCAGGTGCAATCACCGCTTACAAAGAAAGAGAATTCACCACTCAAACTGCCACTGGAGGAACTCAAAACTCGGCATCAATTAATTCGTCACTTCCAACAATTCACGGACAACTACAATTTAAAAACAAAAATTGGATTGCTGGGATTGGTGCAGAATACAAATCTTTACAACCTTTAACAGAATATAACGTAACATCAACAACTAAAGCGGTTAGTAAAGAAACAGTAAATACTACTTCATTTGTAGGTTATTTAAAATATTCAAATGACAAATTTCATATAAAAGCCTATGGAATTACAGGAGAAAACATGGCTAATTTAGTTATGTTGGGAGGTTTTACAGGATATTCAACAACAGGACAAGCTGAACAATACGAAGGCAACAAAACAACTGCTTATTGGTTTGATATTGCTAGTAATAATAAAAAAACAGCACCAGGGTTGTTTTTTGGAATGACTACAAACGATGGAACTTCAAGAAACTTAGCTGCTGGTGAAACTGCAAAATATTATATTAGAGGTGTTTCTGGATCCAGAGTAGTAGAAAAAGTAATGAGAATTGCCGGAAGAGTTGATTTCAAACAAAATAAATTCAGAGTAACTCCAGAAATCGAATACACAGGAGCAACTTGGGGTGATTTAAATAGTAATGGCGACGGAACAGCCAATTTAAATAAAAAAGACGTTTCAAATATGAGATTTATGGTTTCATGTGCCTATTCTTTCTAAAAATAAAACAACTTAATAAATTATAAATATGAGCGATAAAAAAACAACAGGAATTTGGAAAGTTATTTCTGCTTCCTCAATGGGAACAATGATTGAATGGTACGATTTCTATATCTTTGGAAGTTTGGCCGTAGTATTATCTACAAAATTTTTCCCTTCAGATAACCCAACTGCTGCATTCTTGTCCACTTTAGCCACTTTTGCTGCTGGATTCGTAGTACGTCCGTTCGGAGCTTTATTCTTCGGAAGATTAGGCGATTTAATCGGAAGAAAGTATACATTCATGGTAACGTTAATGTTAATGGGAGGCGCCACTTTTGTTATTGGATGTATTCCAAGTTATGAAACTATTGGTTATGCCGCACCAGTTTTAGTATTAATTTTACGTTTACTTCAAGGTTTAGCTCTAGGAGGTGAATATGGTGGAGCCGCAACTTATGTCGCAGAACACGCTCCAGCTGGAGAAAAAGGATATTGGACTTCATGGATTCAAACAACGGCTACAGTAGGTTTATTTATTTCTTTAATGGTTATTTTAATTACAAAAAGTTCTCTTTCTAAAGAAGCATTTGACGATTGGGGTTGGAGAGTACCATTTTGGGTATCTATTTTAATGGTTTTTGTGTCATATTTAATTCGTAAAAACATGCACGAATCACCAGCTTTTGCCAAAACTAAAGCAGAAGGAAAAATTTCAACTAATCCTTTAAAAGAAAGTTTCGGTAATAAATACAATTTAAAATTTGTACTTTTAGCTTTATTCGGTGCTACAATGGGACAAGGCGTCGTATGGTATACAGGTCAGTTTTATGCCATGAACTTCTTAAAAACTGTTCAATGTATTGATTCTTCTCAGGTTGATATGTTACTTGGTATCGCATTAATTATAGGAACGCCTTTCTTTGTTTTTTTCGGATGGTTGAGTGATAAAGTGGGAAGAAAATATATCATGATGGGAGGAATGTTAATTGCGATTTTATTATACAGACCAATTTACAAACAAATGTATAAAACAACAGATCTAACTTTAAAAACAGAAGTTGTTGCTAATACAAAAGTGGTTCCATCTATGAAAGAAGTAGATGCTACAAAAATGGACTCTATTTATACAACTACCAAAACATTTACTGATGGAACTGCTGTAGAAGAAATTCAAACCAAACATTTCGAAGATGGAAAATTAATGGTTGACGATAAAGGAAAAGACAAAATTGAAACAAAAATTACCAAAACAATTAATAATACTGATAAATGGATGCTAGTTTTCCTAGTGTTTATTCAGGTGATTTTTGTGACAATGGTGTATGGACCAATTGCAGCTTTCTTAGTAGAAATGTTCCCAGTAAAAATTCGTTACACATCAATGTCGTTACCATATCACGTTGGAAATGGTATTTTCGGCGGACTTTTACCTGCTATTTCAACCTATTTTGTAACTTCGGCTAAAGATGCTGGAAATCCAGAATTTTATTTAGAAGGACTTTGGTATCCAATCGGAATTGCTGCAGTTTGTTTCGTAATTGGAATGATTTACATTGATAGAAAAATTAATACGCTTCACGACTAAAAACATAAACTTATGAACGCAATAAAAAAATATTTAGGAATAGTTTGGATGGCATTATCTGCCGCAGTAGCCTATTATAGTTATGAAATTTTCGGAGGAAAATTTGCAACAGGAAAACAAGAAGATTTAGTATTCGCAATCATTATCTTCTTCGTTTTATTACCTTTAATCGTTTCCGGATTAGCTATTTTCGGATGGTATTCTTTGCAAAACGAATATGAAGATTAGTTTGATTTAATTTATTTTTTGTTACTAAAAGCTCTTATTTACTTAAGAGCTTTTGTGCATTTAAAGCAACAGTATTTTGAAAACTTTATGTAAATTAGTAAAAAAATACAAATAACTTAGCGCCTTTGTGCCTTCGTGGCTAAACCTATGAAAAAAAGACACCAACAAAAATTAGTTATCGTTTCCATGGTATTACTCATTTGTTTGAATATGCCAATTGTATTATTATTTGATTCCTATAAAAATGTTTTCGGATTTCCTAGCAACTATATTTTCATTTTTTCCGCTTGGTTACTTTCCATTTTAGTTTCATTATATATCATGATTCGTTACAATGAATAGCGTTATTCTTCTTATAATCTTGTCCATTTATTTGGCCATTTTATTCTACATAGCACATTGGGCAGAAAAAAACAACAATAGCAAATGGACAAATAATCCCTATGTTTATACCTTGTCATTAGCCGTTTATTGTACCGCTTGGACGTATTACGGAAGTATTGGTGTAGCTGCTGATAGCGGTATGACATATCTTCCCATTTATTTAGGTCCCATTATTGTTGCACCATCTTGGATTTTAATTTTAAAGAAGATTATCAGAATTTCTCGTGTCAATAAAATTTCTAGTATTGCCGATTTTATCTCTTTACGATACGGTAACAGTAGATTTTTAGGGGCAATTGTAACTGTAATTTGTTTAACTGGAATTATTCCATACATTTCATTACAACTAAAAGCCATTTCAGAAACTTTTCATATTGTTACAAAAACGCCTATTAATTCACTCATTTTTGATGATACTACAACTTATGTCGCTGTTGCATTAGCGTTATTCGCATCCTATTACGGAACACGTTATGTAGATGCTTCCGAAAAACGAAAAGGAATTGTTACAGCAGTAGCCATGGAAAGTGTTTTAAAACTGGTTTTTTTTGTGATTATTGGCGTTTACGTTACATTTTTTATTTTTGATGGTTTTGATGATATTTACCAAAAAGCAAGTTTGCTAGAAAATTTCCAGAAAAAGAATACAATTGGCGGATTACCTCAAGGTATCAATTGGTTTTTACTATGTTTACTTTCTATGTTTGCGATATTTTTATTACCTAGACAATTTCAAGTTTCTGTGATAGAAAATAATCGCGAAAAGCACATTAATACTGCGGTTTGGTTATTCCCATTGTACCTACTTTTGTTCAATGTTTTTGTCTATCCAATTGCTTGGGGAGGAAATATTTTATTCGATGGTCAAGATGTTAATGCTGATATGTATTCGCTTTTAATTCCACAATTTCTAAACAATAAAACCTTAACGGTTTTGGTTTTCCTTGGCGGATTTTCGGCAGCAATTTCAATGATTGTGGTTTCGTCTATCGGATTATCAACCATGTTAACTAACAATATTTTAATTCCATATAATTTACTTGGGAAATTAAAAAGTGCAGAAACCATAAGTAGTAAAACCATCTTAAATAGTAGAAAAATTGGTATTTTTTCGCTGATTATTCTTTCGTATTTTATCTACAGATATTATGGTTTAGATTATAATTTAGTTTCCATCGGAATGGTGGCTTTTGTGGTGATTTCACAATTGGCTCCAGCCTTTTTTGGTGCTTTATTTTGGAGACGAGGCTCTCGTTTAGGTGCTATTTATAGTATAATTATCGGATTTATCATTTGTTTATTTACACTACTAATTCCATATGGGATTGGAATTACAAATAGTCAAAGCACTTTTATTTCTAATGGTTTTTTAAACATCGAATTATTAAAACCTTTTCAATTGTTCGGATTAGATTATCTTGATCCTATTCCACATGCTTTATTTTGGAGTTTATTGTTCAATTCAATTACTTATTTTGCTGTTTCTGTGAGTTTTAAAGGAAATTATCGTGAAAGAAATTATGCAGAAATGTTTGTAGATATTAACAAATACATCACCAATCACGAAAATGCTTTCATTTGGAAAGGAACCGCTTATCGAAATGATATTGAAAAAGTATTAATCCGATTTTTAGGCGAAGAAAGAACCAAAAGAGCCATGAATATTTTCAACGTAAAATATAATGTTGATAAAAATATAGAATTAGCCGATGCGCGTTTAATTAAGTTTTCTGAAAATTTGTTAACGGGTCATATTGGAACAGCTTCCGCTAGAATTCTGATTTCCAGTGTAGTGAAAGAAGAAAAAATCACTTTGCCAGAGGTATTAAAAATTTTAGAAGAATCGAAAGAAAATATCATCATCAATAAAAAATTGACTGAAACTTCTAACGAACTAAAGGTGATTACTGCAAAATTGCAAGATGCCAACGAATCGTTAATGATAAAAGACCAACAAAAAGATGAGTTTTTAGATACGGTAACACACGAACTTCGTACTCCAATTACCGCAATTAGAGCTGCAAGTGAAATTTTACACGATGATGACGAAATTCCAGAAGAATTAAAGAAACAATTTTTACAGAATATCATTTCCGAATCCGACAGGTTGAACAGATTAATTGATAAAATTCTCGATTTAGAAAAATTCGAAACAGGAAAACAAACTATTCACCCTTCACAAAATAATTTAGTAGAAACTATTGAAAAATCAATAGAACCCTTACATCATTTAATTAAAAATAAGCACATTACAGTTCATATGGAAAGTAAACCAAAAGTTAATGCTTTTTATGATGAAGACAGAATAGTGCAAGTGGTAACTAATTTATTATCAAATGCTATTAAGTTTTGCCCAGAAATTGACGGATTAATTACGATTCAAATCAAGGAAAACAACAATTTTATTCATACTTTCGTGCAAGACAATGGAAAAGGAATCCATCCAGATGATTTTGAAGCAATTTTTGATAAATTTTATCAATCTACCAATCAAAACATAAAAAAACCTGTTGGTAGCGGATTAGGATTAGCCATTTGTAAACAAATTATGGAATATCATAAAGGTAAAATTTGGGCAGAACAAACTGTAAAAGGTGCTTGTATTGTTTTTACTTTACCGAAAAAGATGCCAACAGAAAACTTATAATTATGAAGAAAATTTTAATTGTTGACGACGAGCCAAACATTGTAATGTCTTTAGAATATACTTTCAAAAAAAATAATTTTGAAGTTTTTATTGCGCGCGATGGTTTAGAGGCTTTGGATATTTTGAAAACTAATTTTCCAGATGTTATTATTTTGGATGTAATGATGCCAATGGTTGATGGTTATGCCACTTTAGAACAAATTCGAAAAGATAAAAACTTAGAACATACTAAAGTGATTTTTCTTTCTGCCAAAAATAAAGCAAGTGATATTGAAAAAGGTCTGACTTTAGGTGCAGATGCTTATTTAACCAAACCCTTTTCCATAAAAAAAGTAGTGGAAACTGTTTTAGAATTGCTCTAAAATAATTTTAATTTTATAAAAGGCTAAAGATGGATTTTTCTTTAGCCTTTTTTTATTATGTCTATTTAAATTCATATATACCTTTTTAGCAATTTTATTTTCTTACATTTGATTAAATTCGTTACATTTACTTTATAAATATGAAAATAAATCAAAAGAAATAATGAATTATCAAGAATTATATAACGAAAGTATTCAATATCCTGAAAAATTTTGGGCAGAGCAAGCCAATCAAATAGAATGGCATAAAAAACCTTCTACTATTTTATCAACGGATGAAAATAATTATCCACTTTGGTTTGCTGATGGTGAACTGAATGCTTGTTATTTAGCTCTAGACAAACATATTCAAGACGGATTTGGAGAAAATATTGCCCTAATTTATGATTCGCCAGTAACGCAGACTGTTAAAAAGTATACATACAATGAAGTCAAAACTGAAGTTGCTAAACTGGCTGGAGGCATGCTATCATTAGGTTTAAAAGAAGGAAACATGGCTGTTATATATATGCCAATGATTCCTCAAGCGGCTTTTGCCATGTTAGCTTGTGCCAGAATTGGAGTGACACATTCTGTAGTTTTTGGAGGTTTTGCACCACACGAATTAGCTATTAGAATTGATGATTGTAAACCAAAAGTTATTCTAACGGCATCATCGGGAATTGAAATTGACCGACTAATTGCCTACAAACCATTAGTGGATGAAGCAATTGAATTATCGGAACATAAACCCAAAAAAGTTATCGTTTTAAACAGAAAATTAGGTGCTAGAATACCTTTTAAAAAATACGATGTAGATTACGATGCTTTAGTATATGGTTCTGAAGAAGTTCCTTGTGTTTCTGTAAAAGCAACGCATCCATTATATGTTTTATATACTTCTGGAACAACAGGAAAACCAAAAGGAATTGTCAGAGATACAGGAGCTTACGCAACGGCACTTAAATTTTCAATGCAATACATTTATGGTCTAAAACCTGATGATGTTTTTTGGGCTGCTTCAGATGTAGGTTGGGTGGTTGGACATAGTTTTATAGTTTATGGACCACTAATTAACAGAAACACGACCATTATTTTTGAAGGAAAACCTATCAGAACTCCAGATGCAAGTACGTTTTGGAGAGTGATTGCTGAACACAAAGTAAATGTAATGTTTACAGCACCAACAGCAATTCGTGCCATTAAAAAAGAAGATCCAAACGGAGAATTTATCAAACAATTCGATTTATCAAGTTTAAGAACACAGTTATTAGCTGGTGAACGATGTGATGTGGCGACATTAGAATGGTATCAAGAACATATACCAGTTCCTGCAATCGATCATTGGTGGCAAACAGAATCAGGTTGGCCAATGATTGCTAATATGATGGGAGTGGAGTTTTTACCTATAAAACCTGGTTCTGCAGGAAAAGCCGTGACAGGTTATAATATTCAGATTTTTAATGATAAAGGAGAAGAATTAGGTCCGAATGAAGAAGGTTATGTAGTCATCAAATTGCCATTACCTCCTGGAACAATGTTAGGTTTGTGGAAAGATAACGAACGCTTTAAATCGGGTTATTTGAATAAATTTCCGGGTTATTATTTCTCTGGAGATGGTGGCTTTAAAGATGAGCAAGACTATATTTTTATAACGGGTAGAGTAGATGATGTAATAAATGTGGCGGGACACCGACTATCAACAGCTGAAATGGAAGAAATTGTTTCTTCTCATCATTCTGTAGCGGAATGCGCGGTAATTGGTATTAACGATGAACTAAAAGGGCAAATTCCTTTGGCTTTAGTAGTTACCAAATCAGGGGAAGATATGGAGCATTTTCAATTGCAACATGAAGTGGTTCAGCTAGTTCGTGAGCAAATTGGAGCAGTAGCTTCTTTACGAGATGTAATTATCGTACAAAGATTGCCAAAAACACGTTCCGGAAAAATTTTAAGAAAATTAATGCGAAGTATCGTAGACGGTGAAAATTTTCAAATTCCATCCACCATTGATGATGAAGTCATTATTGAAGAACTAAAACAAGAATTTCTAATTGCCAAAATAGGCTCATTCAAATAAAAAGTAATTAAAATACCAATGATTCATTTTATTGGTATTTTTTTAATATATTTGTATAGTGAATATTCACTAACTTAAAATTATGACTGATAAAACTTCAAAAAGACAACAAGAAATAATTGAATCCGCAGGAAAACTCTTGATGGAAAAAGGGATAAAAGGATTGACTACAAAGAATTTAGCACAAGAAATGGGATTTTCTGAAAGTGCCTTGTATCGACACTTCAAAAACAAAGAAGATATCATTGTATTGTTATTAGATTATTTAGGTAACAATATTAAAGAACGATTAGATAATATTTCACTTGAAAATACAAATTCAGTAGAAAAACTACAAAAAATATTCAATAGTCAGTATCATTTTTTTAGCTTAAATCCTCATTTTGTTGTTGCTGTTTTATCTGAAGGATTGTTTGATGAATCAGAAAATATTAATCAAGCAATAATGAAAATTATTAATTATAAAATGCAAATAATTACTTCTATAGTTGAGCAAGGCAAACAAGATAGTGAAATAACAACAGAAATAGAAACACAAGATATTGTTCATATAATCATTGGATCATTTAGAATGATGATGTTAAAATGGAAATTCTCAAAATTTAAAATAGATTTGATTACTGAAGGAAATAAAATCTTAAATACCAACATAAAACTAATGACCAAATGAAAAAAATAGTTGCTATACTTGGAGTTACTTTTCTTTTTTCTTGTAATAATAAAGAAGAAATTCATCCTATCAGTCAAGATATTGAAGAGTTAGTTTTTGCTTCAGGACAATTAGAATGGGACGATTCCTATAATCTTACAGCACTTACAGATGGTGTTGTAAATAATGCCGATTTTGAAGTTGGAAATGTAGTTTCAAAAGGTAAAACAATAGCTACAATCGACAATGAAATCAATACAATCAATGCAGAAATTGCAGAAGAACAAATTGTAATTTCTAATCAAAACGTAACTTCAAATGCACCAGCATTATTGCAATTAGAACAAAATATTCAGTTCGCAGAAAGCAAATATCTTCAAGATAAAAAATTAGCCGAACGTTACGATAGATTGAATCAACAAAATATGTGTTCCAAAGTTGAATACGAAAACGCACAACTAAATGAAAAAAATTCGCTTTCTAATTTAAATTCTTTGAAAAAACAATATAAAGTTGTTTTTCAACAAGCAAAACAACAACAAATTTTTGCTAAAGGTCAATTAAAAAGCAATCAAATTCTAAAGAAATACAATTCAATTATAGTTACAGAAAGCGGAACCGTTATTAAAAAATTTAAAACTAACGGAGATTATGTGAAAAAAGGAGAAGTTATCGCTACGATTGCCAATCAACAAAAAGTGGAAGGTGTTTTAAATGTTGATGAAAATAGTATTGGAAAAGTTAAAATTGGTCAAACCGTATTTGTTAGATTAAACACGTACAAAAATAAAATTTTTAAAGGGAAAATATCTGAAATATTATCTGCTTTTGATGCGCAATCTCAATCCTTCATTTGCAAAATAACTTTTGATAATTCCTTTACAAATTCACTTTACGGAACTCAACTAGAAGCTAATATTTTAATTGGTAAAAAGAAAAATGCCTTATTAATTCCTAGAAACTATGTTGGTTTTGGAAATAAAGTAAATGTAAAAGGTGAAAATGAAAATGTTATCATAACAACTGGTATAATTTCTACAGAATATGTAGAAGTTTTAGGAGGAATTGATAAAAACACAACTTTATTACCGCTAAAACCATAAAAATGAATATCAATTCTGCAATAGCAAAAACGTATATTTTTTCTAACAGAAAACAAACATCTGTCGCAGCAGCTGGAGTGGTTTTAGGTATGTCAATATACATATTCATGAATAGTTTATTGGTAGGTTTTGACAAAACTTCCAACTCTTCCATTTTTAAATCTACTTCTCATATAAGAGTTTATAAAGATGATGAAATTAGCCGACCTTTAATTGAAAATTCAAAAGAAAAACCAATCATTATCAATCCAAAAATTGTTCCGATTAACAATACCATTATCAATCCAAATTTAGTTATTGAATCTATATTAAAGCAAAAAGAAGTCACTGTTGTTACACCTCAAGTAAATTCTAGTGTTTTTTTTAATAATGGGAAATCACAGATTTCTGGTATTGCCATAGGAATAAAACCTGATGAAGCCAACTTAATGTTTGATATAAATTCATTTATGGTTGAAGGAAATTTTGAAATGCTTAAATCAAATCCAAATGGAATTGTAATTGGTAGCGGAATTTCGCAAAAAATGAATTTAACTATAAATGATAATGTAAATCTAACTTCTTCTAAAGGAATTATTCGTAATTTTAAAATTATCGGAATATTTAAAACTAACAATTCTATAACTGATAAAACAAGATCGTATGTCAATTTAGCCACAGCGCAACAGTTATTAAAAGAAGGCACAAACTATATTACGGAAATTAATGTAAATATATATAATCCGGAAGAAGCAGAATCAATTGCTAGAAAAATTGAAAATTTAACAGGTTATAAAGCAGAAGGTTGGAAGCAGGCCAATGAAACCTTTATGGCTGCGAATAAAATGCGTAAAATAGTAATCACTTTTGTTTCCTTTACTATTTTATTAGTTGCAGGTTTCGGAATTTATAACATTTTAAACATGACCGTTTCTCAAAAAATAAATGATATTGCCATTTTAAAAGCAATGGGGTTTAAAGGAAAAGATGTGATTAGAATTTTTGTAACACAAGCAGTTTCTATAGGAATTATGGGTGTAATTGGCGGTATTATTTTAGCCATAATTTTAATTACAATTCTAAAAAACGTTTATGTAGGTGGCGATATTGGTTATTTTCCAATTGATTATGAATTTGGGAAATTTGTTCAAGGTGTGATAATCGGATTAATAATTACATTTTTCGCAGGATTTATTCCAGCTAAAAAAGCGGCAAATGTAGATCCAGTTGAAATTTTAAGAAAGTAAAAATGAACATTTTAGAAACAAAAAAAATTAATAAGTTTTTCCACGAACCAACTGAATTTCAAGTATTAAAAGATATTTCATTTGAGGTAAAAAAAGGAGAATTTTTATCCATGATTGGGAAATCGGGTAGTGGAAAATCAACTCTTTTGTATATACTTTCTACAATGGATACCGATTATAATGGTGAATTATTTATCGATAATAAATTAATGACAGGTTTATCCATCGACCAATTAGCAGAAGTTAGAAACGAAAAAATTGGTTTTGTTTTTCAATTTCATTATTTATTAGCTGAGTTTTCTTGCTTAAGAAATGTAATGATTCCAGCATTAAAATTAGGAAAATTATCGGAAAAGGAAATTGAACATCGTGCTTATCAAAAGCTGGAAATATTAGGTTTGCAAGATCAAGCTTTAAAACCAGCAAGTAAACTTTCTGGCGGACAACAACAACGTGTAGCCATTGCAAGAGCCTTAATAAATGATCCTTTGATCATTATGGGCGATGAACCTACAGGGAATTTAGATAGTAAAAACACAGATCTTGTTTTCGATATTTTTCAAGAACTTACTTTAAGTTTTGGTCAAACCATTATTGCTGTTACACATGATGATGATTTCGCAAAAAAAAGTGACAGAATTATTGAAATGAAAGACGGTTTTATAATTTAAACTATAAAAAGTTCAAAAAATCATATATACTTATTTAGCAAAAAAAATCTCCAAAGCACAAATAGAATACTTATATTTACATTATTAAATTAGAAAATTATCGAATAATGAGTTACTATAAAATCAAAGATTTAGAAAATTACTTTAAAATGTATAAAAAGTCAGTACGTGAACCAAGAAAGTTTTGGGATCGTATTGCAGATGAAAACTTTACTTGGTATCAAAAATGGGATAAAGTTTTTGATGTAGATATGCAAGAAGCTAATTTCAAATGGTTTTTAAATGCGAAAGTAAACATCACTAAAAATTGTATCGACAGACATTTAGCTAAACGTGGTGATAAAACGGCTATTATTTTTGAACCGAATGATCCTAAAGAAGAAGCATTACATATTTCGTACAACGAATTATATGTTAGAGTTTCGAAAATGGCCAACGTTTTACGTGAGCAAGGTGTTAAAAAAGGAGATAGAGTTTGTATTTATTTACCAATGATTCCAGAATTAGCCGTAGCTGTTTTAGCTTGTGCCAGAATTGGAGCCATACATTCTGTAGTTTTTGCAGGTTTCTCAGCTTCAGCCGTTTCTGCAAGAATTAACGATTCGGAATGTAAAATGGTAATTACTTCTGATGGTGGTTTTAGAGGAAACAAATCTGTTGATTTAAAAGGAATTGTAGATGAGGCTTTGGAAAAATGCCCTTGCGTAGAAACCGTTTTAGTAGCCAAAAGAACTAATACGGAAGTTACCATGAAAGAAGGTCGTGACATTTGGTTACAACCTCTTTTAGATGCAGCAATTGGAAATAATGTAGCAGAAATAATGGATGCGGAAGACCCTTTATTTATTTTATATACTTCAGGCTCTACAGGAAAACCGAAAGGAATGTTACATACAACAGCAGGTTATATGGTTTACACAGCCTACACTTTCAAAAATGTTTTCAATTACGAAGAAAATGATGTATTTTGGTGTACAGCTGATATAGGTTGGATTACCGGACATTCTTATATTTTATACGGACCACTTTTAAACGGCGCTACAACTGTAATTTTTGAAGGTGTACCTTCTTATCCAGATTTTAGTCGTTTTTGGGAAGTTATCGAAAAACATCAAGTTACTCAATTTTATACGGCACCAACAGCTATTCGTGCGTTAGCAAAAGAAAATCTAGATTATGTTCAAAAATTCCCATTAAGTTCTCTAAAAGTAATTGGTTCGGTTGGTGAACCTATCAATGAAGAAGCTTGGCATTGGTATAATGACCATGTTGGTGGAAAACGTTGCCCGCTAGTTGATACTTGGTGGCAAACTGAAACTGGAGGAATTATGATTTCACCAATTCCTTTCGTAACGCCAACAAAACCAACTTATGCATCTTTACCGTTACCAGGAATTCAACCCGTTTTAATGGACGAATTGCGTAACGAAATTGAAGGCAATCAAGTTACAGGAAGTTTATGCATCAAATTCCCATGGCCATCAATGGCAAGAACTATTTGGGGTGATCACCAACGATATAAAGAAACGTACTTTACAGCTTTCCCAGGAAAATATTTCACTGGAGATGGTGCTTTACGTGATGAAGTAGGGTATTACCGAATTACAGGTCGTGTAGACGATGTAATTATTGTTTCTGGTCACAATTTAGGAACGGCTCCAATTGAAGACTCTATCAACGAACATCCAGCTGTTGCAGAAAGTGCAATTGTAGGATTTCCTCACGATATTAAAGGAAATGCATTATATGGTTTCGTAATATTAAAAGAAACTGGAGAAAGTAGAGATAAAGAGAATTTATCTAAAGAAATTAATCAATTAATCTCAGATCAAGTGGGACCAATTGCTAAATTAGATAAAATTCAATTCGTTTCTGGGCTACCAAAAACACGCTCTGGTAAAATTATGAGACGTATTTTAAGAAAAATTGCAGAAGGTGATTTTTCAAATTTTGGAGATATTACAACTTTGTTAAATCCTGAAATTGTAGAAGAAATTAAAAACGGAAAAATATAATTATAAATTCGTTACAATCATAAAAGAAAAGAGGTACAGTTTTTGTGCCTCTTTTTTTATTAAAATTAAACAAATGAAAATCTATTTTATTTCTATCATACTTTTGTTTATTTCTTGCTCCAAAGAGAAAAATTCTGAACCCGAAAATGAAAAAAAAGTGGTTGGAATTCAACCCTATGAACAGTTTTCAGTTAATGAAGCTAAACTTATTTCATTCGTTATCGATAGTTTTTATAGAATAGAAACAAAAGTCTTACCAATTAAACCCTTACCAAAATTAGCTTTTACAAAAATAAAATCTCCAAGATATCGAGCAGATAGTATTATCAAAATTCAAAACCAAAACATTCCAAAAGACGTACATTATGTTTTAGGATTAACGAATCAAGATATTTCTGTAACAAAAAATGATAAAAACGGTCAAATTTTAAAGCCAAAATGGAAGTATTGCGATTTTGGTGTAATGGGTTTAGCTTACAGGCCAGGAAAAAGCGCTATTGTTTCTAAATTCAGAATCAAAAGCAAAAACCATAAACAAGAAATGTTACGCTTGCGTAAGGTTGCGGTTCATGAGTTTGGTCATAATTTAGGATTGCCACATTGTCCTAATAAAAACTGTGTAATGACAAGCGCAGCAGAAAAATTAACAACAATTGATAATGAAAAATTAGCTTTATGCAAAAATTGCAAGAAAATAATTAATTATAATTGGTAAAATTGTAAGTAATTTTACATTTAGTAACACTTAAATAATTATTTTTGCAAATAGCTAAAGCCTAAACAAACTATTTAATATGAATTTTACATCAGTAAAACAGACTCTTTTCGAATTACAACATTTATTAAATCAGATCTCTGAAGATGATTATTCAAAACCTATTGAATACTTAAGTAACGCTTCAATTGGTGAACATACTCGCCATATCATTGAGCTATTTCAATGTGCAATCAATTCTTATGAAGTGGGCGAATTAAATTATGACAACAGAAGTAGAAATCTTCTAATTCAAACGAATCCTTCTTTTGCCATTGAAAAAATTGATGAAATTTGTAATACTATTGAAAAAGAAAATAAAGATTTAATTCTAGAAAGTGTCTTTTTTGATGTGGTTTCTCGTATTAATACTAATTATTTTAGGGAAATTATCTATAATTTAGAACATTGTATACATCACCAAGCACTTATTAAAGTTGCTGTTTTTCAGTTTGAATATTTAGTTATTAATGAGAATTTTGGTGTAGCACCTTCAACAATTGTTTTCAGAAATCAATGTGCACAGTAAGTTTTGTTTATGCAAATGATTCATTTTTATTGACTTCTAATAGAGATGAAAAAATAACGCGACCTTCAGCAATTGAACCCAAAATTTATCAAACCGAGTCTAAAAAAATAATTTATCCAAAAGATGCCAAAGCTGGTGGAACTTGGTTTGTTGTAGACGAATTTGGTAACGCGATAATTCTCTTAAATGGCGGTAAAACCAAACATATTCCTAAGGAAAAATATCGCTTAAGTCGTGGTATAATTGTTTTGGAATTAATGAGTTCTAATGCGATTGTATCCACTTGGAAAACTATTGATTTAAATGATATTGAGCCTTTTACTTTATTGGTTTTAGAAGGCCAACAGCCATATCAATTACAATGGAGTGGTGAAGAAAAATTTACAGATGAATTAGAAATAAATCAAACTTATATTTGGTCTTCATCTACTTTATACACACCTGATATTCAGCAACAACGTGCGGATTGGTTTGTGAAATATATGAATGAAAACAAAGAGATTTCAGCTGAAAAAATGAATTTTTTCCATAAAAATACAGAACCAAAAGATGATAAAAATGGCTTAATCATCAATCGCGACAATCTTTATAAAACCTTAAGTGTTACACAAGCGATTATTTCTGGAAATTCTGTTTTTGTACATCATTCTGATTTAATTCAGGATAAAGACTATTCTATTACTTTTTAAATTTTAAAATTTGAAATTATTTATACATAAAGTCCTAAATTGGGAATATTGGCCGTTTGGTGTCGTTTATTTTCCAATATTTTTTCTTTGGGTTTATTATTCGATAAAGGCAAAAACAATTTTTTTCTTCAATGCTGCTAATCCAAAAATTAAAAATGGCGGATTTATGAATGAAAGTAAGATTGAAATTTACGATTTAATTCCACAACAATATTATCCGAAAACCCAATTTATTAAAGTAAATACAAGTCTTGAAGCTGTTTTAAGTCGATTAGAAAATGAACAGCAAAGTTTTCCGTTAATTTTAAAACCAGATATGGGTTTAAGAGGAAATGCTGTAAAAAAGGTAACTAATTTCGAAGAATTAAAAGCATATCATGCTAAAGCAGATTTTGATTATTTAATTCAAGATGTGATTCCTTATGAAAATGAAGTGGGAATATTTTATGTAAAATTACCGAATGAAACAAAAGGAAAAATTACTGGAATTGTTTCTAAAGAATACTTAATTGTAGAAGGTGATGGAACAAGTACAATTGAGCAATTAATTAAGAAAACCCCAAGATTTGCTTTACAACTAAAAGCTTTAAAAAAAGAATATAAAAACAAATTACTTAAAGTTTTACTTGAAGGAGAAAAAGTTAATTTAGTTCCATATGGAAACCATGCCAGAGGTGCCAAATTTGTAGATTCGAGCCATTTGATTACAGAAAAGTTAAATGATGTAATAGAGCATATTAGTTCAAATATTTCAGAATTTTATTTCGGAAGATTTGATATTATGTACAACACTTTTGAAGATTTAGAAAACGGAAAAAATTTCTCTATTGTTGAATTAAACGGAAGTGGGAGTGAACCTACACATATTTATGATCCTAAACATTCCATCTTTTTTGCATGGAAAGAATTAGCCAGACATATTGGTTATATGTACAAAATTGGAAAACATAATCACGATAAAGGTTTCAGATTTTTAAATTACAAAGAAGGAATGAAGGAATATAAAGAACATAATGCATGTTTAAATAAAATTGTTTCTATCTAAATTATGCAAATTTTAAAAAATATATTGGTTGGATTTATCATAAGTTTTATTGGGTCAATTCCTTTGGGTTATCTTAATTTATTCGGTTATCAGATTTATACAACATCTAATTTCAATCAACTGAATTTGTATTTATTAGGTGTTTTGTCTGTGGAAGCAATTGTAATTTATACTACTTTAAGACTGTCTTCAAAAGTTGCCATGAATCCGAAATGGAAAAATTATATTTCTATTTTTTCATTTGTTTTTCTTTTGGCAATTGCATTTTTAACATATAATGCTACTTCTCAAGAAAATAATTCATTGGAAAAATACAATTCTTATTTAAGTTATTCTGCGTTGATTTCCGGAATAATTCTTAGCAGTCTTAATTTTGCACAAATTCCTTTTTGGATGAGTTGGAATTTATATTTAACCAATGAAAAATACATTATTGTTAAAGATAAAAAAGAATTATTTTACGTTTTAGGAACCTTTATCGGAACCTATTTTGGAATGCTAACAATCATCTTCTCCATACAAGCTGCAAAAGATAAAGCATTTATTTCTCCTAATTTTTTCTCACAATATATTTGGGTTATTTTCTTTGTTTTAGCAATTTTTCAATTGTTTCAGATTGTCAAAAATCAAATAAAATCAAATAAGTAGTTTTTTATTTGAAATTTTAGATGGTTATTAAGTGTAAATACTTAATTTTGAGCAACCTAAAAAAAACATAATAATTAATGAGAGTTTTTATTTATAGTTCAAAAGCCATTGTAGTTCTTATTTTGTTACAGACTTTATATTTCAAGTTTTCAGGGAATACAGAATCCGTTTATATTTTTCAACAGTTAGGAATGGAACCTTATGGGAGAATTGGTTCAGGTGTTGTTGAACTAGCTGCATCTATCTTACTTTTTTTCGATAAAACGAAATTTTATGCTTCAATAACTGTTGTTGGAACTATGCTAGGCGCAATTATCGCTCATTTATTTGTACTGGGTATTGAAGTTATGAATGATGGTGGAACGTTATTTGTTTTAGCTTTGATTGCATTGATATTCAGTTTAATACTTTCTTTTTATTTAAATCCAAATTTAAAAAAGATTTATAAATAATTTTTTGGAAGCTTATTTTATTCCTAATTTATCCTTCATTTTTAAGAACAATAAAGCTATGGAATAAGCATCATCTGCTACAGAATTTCTTTCGCTCAAATTCATTTTTAACGATTTACTCATTTCTTCTAAAGAGTACTTTTTTTCATTAGTTTCCTTAATTTTATTGAACATCGCTTCAATATCAAAAGCTTCGTTTCTAATTTTACCTAATTTTAATCTACTCAAGGCTTCATTTAGCATTTCAATATCAAAATCTACTCGATGTCCAATTAAAATTGAGTTCCCTAAGTAATTCAGTAAGGTTTCAATAGCATTATTTTCGAATACTTTTTCAATTTTACTTACTGAAATAAATTCATTATCTATATCTAAATCAGAGTGTCTTTTGTGAATCACAAAAATTTCAAAAGAATCTTTAATAATAATTCGATTATCAATAACAGAAGTAGCTGCAATGGACATAATTACATCTTTTTCAGTATCTAAACCGGATGTTTCCATACTTATGACCACATATTTTGTTGCCGGATTCTTAAAAGAATCGGTATATTTTTTCCAAAATTCAGGATATTCTTTATTAAAAAATTTTGATAGCATATGGTTTTATGAAAATCTGGTTAATTTGTATTTGTCTTTAATTAAATCAATAATATCATCAATTTCCGTGACGGATTTTTTTAATTCTTCTTTATCAATTTTAGATAATTTGTTCGTATCAATAAATGCGCCATCATTATCATTCAAAATTCCTTCGTTTGTTCTGAATTCTTGTAATTTGATATAATTTTCAGCAAAATCAAGATATTTTTCAGCATTTTTAGGGTCAGTTATGGCCATTTGCTTAAATCTTAAAAAAGTATTATTTACTCCTCTTAAATTATGACTCAAAGCGAAAATTCGAGCAGCATCTATATAAAATTGTAATCCTTTTTGTTTTAAATTGAATTTATCTTTTTGAATTCCAGATTCTTCTACAGCAAACTTTTTGAAAAAGGTTAGTGGTAGTGGCGATTTTAAGAGTTGATTTCCAATATAATCAAAAAATATTTTATTGTTAGCCAAGCTTTGGTAAATAGCAATTTCTAAAGAATCTTTAATTTTAGTTTCTCCATAAATGTATTCAAAATCAAAGAAAATTCCACTAAAATCCGACATGTTTTCACCTGGCGATTTAATACAATTAGTATAAATTGAAGTGAAATCAGATAAAGATTTACACCATTTAATATTACTTGCTAAATGCTCATTTGGGCAAGGTTTGTATCCTAATGATTCCATATTTGAAATGACCATTTTTGCTAATTGTACGAAGTAAAACTTCACATCACGATGTTTTTCTGCAGCAACATCTTCATAAACAATCATATTGTCTTGATCGCTTAAAACTAATTGTTCTTTACGCGCCTGACTTCCCAAAGCTAACCAAACGAAACGGGCAGGAGGTGAACCTAATTTTTCTAAACATAACTTAATACATTGCTGAATAATCGAATGTAAAATTTCTCCGGCTGTAGTATTGATATGAAAAATTGGAATATTCTTTGTAAACGAATTTTGAATAACAAACAAATATTTAGAATGCACGTATTTTAACTCTTCAAAATTCTTAGCATTTCTAATTTCATCAATTAAAACTCCTGGATTATTAGATTGAGATTTAATAATGTCACGTTCTGATATCATTCCTTTCACACGTGTATTTTCCGTACCATCTTCAGTGACTAATAAATAATTAGTGTCATTTTTTAGCAGTAATAATTGTGCTTCAGCAACAGAAATTGATTCTTCCACAATCGTTACATTTTGTTGCATAATAGTGGTACATTCTGCATCAAAATCGTTAATTCCGAAAGCAATTTTCTTTCTAAAGTCGGTATCGGTAATCAAACCATTAATTCTAGCATTATTGGTAACAATAGCATAAGATTTATTGGTTTCAACCATTTTTTTGGCAACAGTTGAAATACTTGTTTGAACAGGAACTAAAAGTGGATTTTTATCATAATCTAATTCTTGAAAATAAGAAAAATCAGTTAATTCTGACTCGGAACCAGCTTCAGAAATTGCCTTTAAATTCTGATAGTTTTCACCAGTTGATTTCGATTGATTTGTAAAACTTTCTAAAAAGTAATCCATTACCACGGCATATTTTGCTAATAATGGTTTGAATAATACGATTGGAATAGCATATACAACGGCATCTTCATTAGCAATGGAATTTAAAGAATAATTATTTTTTGCAAAAAACGGGCGCAATCCAAAAATTGAACCTACATAACATTTAGAAACCAAAGTTTCTTGAGCGTCAATAATTTTAGTTAAATGTATAATTCCAGAATTTACGATGTAGAAGTTTTTGTGCAATTCATCATTTATTTTGAATAATCGTTTTGATTTTTCTAAATAAACAATTTCACTTTGCATAGCTATATCTAATAAATCACTGTATTGCACAGTTTTAAAAGGATCGTATTGCTGTAAAAAGTTTACAATATTTTCTGCAAAAGTATTCTTCATAGTTGGAGTAGTAAATACACTTCAAATTTAAACAATTAAATCAATAGTAAAAGACTTAATTAAAAATATTCTATTTTACATAATGTATATTATAATTCAAATATATTATTTTAAAATTATCATAAATACTGCGTTAATTGCTAAACATTATTTAGTTTTGTATGAAATATTAATTTATACATAAAATGTTAAACTGGTTTAAAAGAATCG